>SL_5KL_010_SEDDRAFT_10000448_pt1 | contig 26120 bp, 39 predicted proteins | sample SodLakKL_010_SED_FD_9118 | JGI IMG/M metagenome (IMG submission 9118) | reverse complement strand
CCCTGGCTCCGCAATTTTTCTTATAACCAGGGGGCAAAACCGTCATTGGTAGCGCATACGGGATTCGAACCCGTGATCTCCTCCTTGAGAGGGAGGTGTCCTAGGCCTCTAGACGAATGCGCCACACGAACTGGGGATCCAGGATTCGAACCTGGCCTAACTGATCCAGAGTCAGTCGTCCTACCGCTAGACGAATCCCCAACAAAGCACTATTATAGCTACTTTGCGCTGGTAGAGCAACGGCTAGTCCGTGAAGACTGCTTCATAGAGGGGACTCATAGGCTGCTGAAACTAGCGCTTGGTGTATTGAGGTGCCTTGCGCGCCCGCTTGAGTCCGTATTTCTTACGTTCCTTGACCCTGGCATCCCGCGTGAGCAGGCCCTCTTTGCGCAACACAGGCTTGAACAGCTCATTTTCTTTGGACAGTGCCCGGGCTATGCCGTGACGGATCGCTTCGGCCTGGCCAGTGAGGCCACCGCCATGCACCTTCGCCCTCACGCGGAACTTGCCCACCGTATCGGTTGCCACAAAAGGATGCTCGATCATGCGGCGGTACTCGGGGCGTGTGAACGCCTCTTGATAGGGCTTCTCATTGACTATTATATCCCCATCCCCGGGCATAAGCCTAACCTCGGCTATAGCGCATTTGCGTCTGCCGGTTCCCCAAACGTAGCTTTCCTCGCTCATGATTCGTCACCTTTCCTTTGTTCGCGCCCGGTTATGGCAGAGACGCTCCGTGATTTGGGAGACTCTGCCTTTTCAACGCGTTCAGTATCACGGGTATAGGCGGAGGTCTGAGCTTCGTGGGGATGATCATCCCCCGCGTAGACCTTCAGTTTCTTAAGCATGGCTCGGCCAAGGCTATTATGAGGAAGCATGCCTCTGACCGAGAGTTCAACCACCCGGGCGGGATCGCGGCTGAACAATTCCTCGAAGCTCAGGCTCTTCAACCCTCCCGGATATCCGGAGTGTCTATGATAGAGCTTCTGCTTCGCCTTCTTTCCGGTCACCCTCGCTCTGGCAGCGTTAATCACCACAACGTAATCGCCGGTATCCATGTGAGAAGCATACGTCGGTTTGTGCTTTCCCATAAGCAGGCGGGCTACCTGCACCGCCATTCGCCCAAGGGTCTTATCGGTGGCGTCGATCACCCACCACTCCCTGCTAATGTCTTTGGCTTTTGGACTATATGTTTTCATCTCATTCACTACGGTCAGACGGGGCGCAGCTCCCTAAAGGCTCGGCATAGTTGACATTCATAAGGAATAGGCCGTACGCGGGGGCTACGGGACCAGCCAGACCCAGGACCTTTCTCTCCATTATATCACCGAACTCCTCGATGCCTGTCTTACCTAGACCCATCCTGATTAGAAGACCGATCGTGCTTCGCACCTGGTGAGGCAAGAAGGAATCAGCCACCATGCGAAAAACGGCAAACTCTCTCTTCCTCTCGACTACCGCTTCACGAACATTTCGGACGGTGCTCTTGCTCCCGTCAAATGCACTGGCAAACGAGGCGAAGTCATGTTCACCCTGTATAAGACGACAAGCCTCATTCATCCTGTCTATGTCGAGTATCCTGGGCACAAACAGCGAAAACCTCCGGTAGAGCGGCGAGCGGGTATTGCGATTGAGAATGTGATAGCGGTACTCCCTGCTCACAGCATGGCCCCGAACACTGAAGTCATCGCTGGCTCTGTAAGCCGCTTTGACCGCGATGTCCCCGGGTAGATGATGATTCAATGCTCTCACTAGCGTCACAGTATCCAGCCTAGATCTCGCCCAGAAACTCACCACTTGCCCCTTGGCATGCACACCGGCGTCAGTCCTACTTGCGCCGACAACCCGGCTGCTGTCCCCGCAGAGGCGTCTTATCGCCTGCTCAAGCTCGTCTTGAATGGTGGGGCATCCAGGTTGCCATTGAAAGCCATGGTATTCTGTGCCGTCATATTCGACGAGTAAGACAAACTTACTGAACCAGTTCAATTCGAACCATAGGCGCATTGTCTCCGGGGCGAGGCCCCAGCTTCAGCAGTCTGGTATAACCCCCTTTACGCTGCGCATAGGCCGGAGCAATCTCGGCGAATAGCTTGTCCACTACATTCTTATCGCTGATGAAGGCCAGAGCTTCGCGTCGCGACGCCAGGCTGCCATCCTTGCCCAGAGTGATCATCTTCTCTGCCAAACTGCGCACCTCTTTGGCTTTAGCCTCCGTGGTCGTGATCTTCTCGTGAGCCAGAAGCGCGGTGACCTGATTGCGATACAAGGCCCATCTGTGTTCCGTCCTCCTACCCAGTTTTCGCCCTGCTAATTTGTGTCTCATTCTGCCTTCTTACCGCCAGCAGGTGAACCCAGTTTCGTTATCAACTCCTCCACTTCTGTCCGGGACTTCGTCCCGAGACCGGGCAACGGCGGCAAACCCTCCCTGCTCTTCTCCATCAGCTGTCCCAGTGTGAATATGCCCGCTCTCTTCAGGCTGTTATAGGAGCGGGTTGACAGACCGAGTTCTTCCAGCGGGGTGTCATATTGTTCGGGCAGAACAGGGACATCCTGCGCCATCGGAACCTCGAGGTCCCTGAAAGCGCAGAACTGGTTGATCAAGACTACGGCACTCTGACTTAGTGCATCCCAGGGGAAAATGGTAGCATCCGTCCAGATCTCCAGGATCAGTCTTTCCTGGCTTTCCTCCTGACCGGGCCTGATCGATTCCACCGAGAAGTTCACCTTCCGCACCGGGGTGAAGATGGCGTCTATCGGCAGCGCTCCTACCGGCAGACCGTCGGTTGATTTAGCCTGTACGTAGCCTTTCCCAAGCTCCACGTTCAACTCGACCCGGAGCCTGGCTTGAGGGGAGTCCAGCGCGGCCAGATAATGCTGGGGATTGGCAATGCGGAAGTCAGCCGATGGCGTGATATCGCCGGCGCAGACCTCGCCTTCGCCTTCCGCCTCGAGAACCAACTGCCCGGGCTGATCAGAAAGAGGCTGGAGTCGGATTTGCTTGACATTCATCAGGAACTCCATGACGTCCTCTTTGACCTCGGGAATAGGAGAGAACTCATGGTGAATGCCATCGATCTTGACCCATGTCACCGCGGCGCCGGGTAGAGAGCTGAGAAGTACCCGACGCAAGGTGTTCCCGAGTGTAGTGCCGAATCCCGGCTCTAAAGGCTCAGCCGCAAAACGACCATAGCTGCTGGTACCTTCTACACAAGTTACGGTCGGGATAGACAATGCGGCCATAGCTTACCTCGAGTAGAACTCGACAACCGCCTTCTCATCAAAGACGGCCTCAATGTCGTCCTTGCCGGGAAGATTCAACACCTTGCCCGTCATGCTTTCTTTGTCCAGACTCAGCCAACTGGGAACTGAAGCCTCTTCAATTTCCTCAGCTACCCTCTTATAGTGTTCGGTCTTTATGCTGGCCTCCCGCCACTTAATGACGTCTCCCGCCTTTACCAGGAAGGAGGGGATATCGGTCTTCTTGTCGTTGACCAGTATATGACCGTGCCGCACTATCTGTCTGGCTTGAGCGCGGGAATCGGCGAAGCCCAGCCGGTACACGACGTTGTCCAGTCTCCTCTCTAACAATGCAAGCAGGTTCTCACCCGCGGTGCTGGGCCCTTTCCTGGCCTCAGCATAGAACCTGCGAAATTGCCGCTCCAGGACCCCGTAGCTCCAGCGGACCTTTTGTTTCTCTCGCAACTGAAGCCCGCGATCGGAAATCACCGTACGCCTTCGGCCGCGGGGCTGTCCACCGGGGGGTACGTTCCTCTTCTCCACAGGGCATTTCGGTGTGGCGCACCTTTCGCCTTTGAGCATCAACTTGTCTCCGAGGCGGCGGCAACGCCTGCAGACCGGGCCGGTATAACGCGCCATATTATACTCTTCTCCTCCCTCGCGGTCGGCAGCCATTGTGCGGGATGGGCGTCACGTCTCTGATGGCAGTGACTGTAATTCCAGAAGCCTGCAGGGCCCGGATAGCCGCTTCACGTCCGCTGCCCGGACCCTTGATATACACCTCGACACGACGCATGCCGTCGGCCGTGGCACGGTGTGCAGCATCTCTCGCGGCTAACTGGGCAGCGTATGCGGTACCCTTTCTCGAACCCTTGAATCCGGCGGTCCCGGAGCTACCCCACGCGATGACATTGCCCTGCATGTCGGTAATCGAAATCGACGTGTTGTTGAAAGTCGACTGGATATAGGCCTTCCCTTCGCTAACCTTCTTATGGACCTTGCGAACCTTCTTCTTCTTTGGCATTTGTTATGACCCGCTCCTTACTTCTTAGCTATACCGCGTCTCTGCCCACGACCGGCCACCGTCTTCTTAGGGCCTCTCTTGGTCCTCGCGTTGGTACGCGTTCTCTGTCCATGCGCCGGTAGCTTCATGCGATGCCTCAGGCCGCGATACGACCCGATCTCGATCAGCCGCTTTATGTCCGACTGCACCTCTCTCCTGAGGTCGCCTTCCACTCTATACTGCTTTTCAACCGCCTCTCTGATCCCCGCAACCTGTTCCTCATCGAGGTCCTTGACTCTGATTCCGGGATCGGTACCGACCCCGGACAGGATGCGACGGCTTGATGTCGTACCGATGCCGTAGATGCGCTGTAGCGCAACCCCGATCGGCTTATCCTTAGGAAGATCTATGCCTGCGATCCGTGCCATTGTCCTTATCCTTTAACCTCCGATATTCCAGTCTCCGTTTCCCTGACACGCTCCTACTACCACATCCCGAGTCGATTGCAGTCGTCCGGTATCATCGCGGTACCCATTTCTCGCGGCCAGGACCACCGATTCTACCCTTGCCTCTGCTTGTGCTTCGGGTTCTCGCAGATGACCCTGACCACGCCGGCTCGTCTGATGACCTTGCACTTTCTGCATATCGGCTTCACCGAAGCTCTTACTTTCATCTCTCGTCACCTGTCGCTGAGGCAAACCTTGTAATGATAAACCTTCTCACGCTACCTGTCAAACTACTTGAGCCGATAAGTGATCCGGCCCCGGCTCAGATCATAGGGGGAAAGCTCCACCAGGACCCTGTCCCCGGGCAGAATCTTAATGTAATGCTTCCTCATCTTGCCCGAAATGTGGGCCAATACCTGGTGTCCGTTGGGCAACTCAACCCGGAACATGGTGTTGGGCAAGACTGTGTTCACCCTGCCCTCAACCTCTATCCTTTCTTTCTTGGCCATCCTTGATCAACACCTGGCTAGGCGAGTATCTCAGCCTCATCGTCGCCTATGGCAATGGTATGTTCAAAATGCGCCGACAGACTCCCGTCGGCAGTCTGTACCGTCCACTGGTTGGGCGCAACCTTGGTGCGCCAGTCGCCGGCATTAACCATGGGCTCGATAGCGAGAGTCATACCTCTACGGAGCAAGAGGTCCTTCCCAGCCACAAAATTGGGCACTTGGGGGTCTTCGTGAAGCTCCCGGCCCAATCCATGCCCGGTGTATTCTCTAACCACAGAAAACCCTCTGGACTCAACGTAATGCTGTATCGCAGAGGAGATATTCGTCAGCGATACCCCGCACCTGGCCTGCGCGATGCCTGCCTTCAGAGCGACTTCTGTAGCCGATATCAGCTCCTCTGCCTCTCTGCCTATCTGTCCCAGACCCACGGTTATGGCAGCATCAGTATGAAAGCCGTCGAGTCTTGCTCCTACGTCCACAGAGACGATGTCTCCTTCCTCCAGTATGCGTGCGCCGGGGATTCCGTGGACTATCTCATCGTTCACCGAGACACATAGGTTGGCTGGAAAGCCGCGGTAATTCTTGAAGGACGGAATGACCCCCCGTCTCTCGGACTCTTCGGCCACTATCGTGTCCAGATAGTCGGTCTTGATCCCGGATCTGATCTCCGCTCGTAGTCTGTCCAGGATAGCAGCGAGAATCCTGCCGCACTTGCGCATGATGGCTATCTCCTCAGTAGACTTTATGATTAACATTCTGTTCAGCCTGTATCGGCAGCGCACCTTCGGAGGAACCCCCATGGTCTCCCCTCCTCGCTCTCAGCGCGACATCGGCGCTTGGAGTGCAGAGATTATCTCGCCGGCTACCCCCTGTATGTCCAGATTCCCGTTCACCGTGATCAGCTTGCTCTGTTTCTTATAGTAATCCAGAATGGGCATGGTCTGAGCAAAGAAGACTCTCAGTCGGTCCTGTACTGTCTCCTTCTTATCGTCTGAACGCTGATATAACTCACCACCGCACTTATCGCACTTCCCGGGTGTCTCGGGTGGTGAGGTTATCACGTGATACGACGTCTGGCAACTGCGACAAAGCCATCGGCCGCTCAGGCGTTTGACCAGTTCCTCCTCAGGCACTTGAATGTATATTGCCCTGTCGATATCCTTTCCTCTCTGCTCAAAGGCCCTGTCCAGCGCTTCGGCCTGAGGTAGAGTGCGGGGAAACCCGTCAAGGAGACATCCCTCTGCACAGTCGGGGCTGTCGACTCTCTGGAGAATCATGCTGATGGTTATCTCGTCCGGCACCAGTTCTCCCTTGTCCATATAGGTCTTGGCCCTGAGGCCCTCCTCGGTTCCCCGCTCGAGCGCCTGGCGGAACAGGTCGCCGGAAGCTATGTGAGGTAACCCTGTCTCGCGAGCGAGGATCTCCGCCTGGGTTCCCTTCCCGGCCCCCGGAGCCCCCAGCATGACTATATACATTACTTCAGGAAACCCTCGTACCGGCGCATGGTCAACTGAGACTCCAGCTGCTTCATGGTATCGAGAGCCACGCCGACAGCTATGAGCATGGCGGTACTCTCGATCACGATCACTGTCACTCCGGTAACCTGCTGAGCCAGGAACGGCAAGACGGCTACCAGAGCCAGGAAGAGGGCACCACCGAAGGTAATGCGCCTGATGACCCTGTTCAGGTAATCAGCGGTTGTCTTTCCGGGCCGCACCCCCGGTATGAAGCCGCTCTGCTGCTGCAGAGTCTGCGGCAGGTTCATCTGCTCGAATATGACCATCGTATAGAAGAAAGCAAAGCCAATCACCAGGGCGAAGTAGAATCCCTGGTAGAGCCAGGTGTCAGGTTGAAACATGGTGTATACCGTGGCCCAGAAGCCTGTGCCCTCCGCGCCCCCGACGAATCTCGCGATGGTGCCGGGAAGCTGCATCATGGCCAGGGCGAAGATGATCGGTATCATCCCGGCGGTGTTGACACGCAAAGGTATGTAAGTCGACCCCGATTGCCGGTACATCCGGCCGCTGCGGAAAGTGCTCCGAGCGTACTGCACAGGAATACGCCTATGAGCCTCAACGAAGATGACGATAAGCACCAGCGTAGCAAGGGCGAGTATGATGAAGGCGGTCAATCCTTCGGGATCGTCGGCGGCTATGAAGCCACGACCGATCATCTCCGGTAGGCTGGCGACGATACCACCGAAGATTATGATGGATATCCCGTTTCCGATACCGCGCTCGGTAATCAACTCGCCGAGCCAGACCAGGAACATCGTGCCGGCAACCAGCGTGGTCACTGTCGTTGCTGTGGCCAGGGGCCCGATGGGCAGCATAACGCCTTCAGCAGCCAGAATCGTAATCATGCCGTAGCCTTGAAGCGCTGCCAGCGGCACAGTAAGCATGTGGGTAATCCGGTTTATCCTTTGTCTGCCGAACTCTCCCTCCCGGGATATGGCCTGGAGCCTGGGGATAACCGGTACCAGCAACTGCATGATGATGGAAGCGGTGATATAGGGGTAGATGCCCGTGGCGACCACACTGAAACTGGACATAGCCCCGCCGCTGAAGAGGTCGATCATGCCGATGAGGGGGACATCCCTGAACAGCTCCTGTAAGGCATCGAGGTCCACTACAGGCAATGGAACCTGAGCCAGAAAGCGAAAGACCACGAGCATGCCCAGTGTGAACAGAATCTTCTTCCTCAGATCAGGCAACTTCCATGTGTCCATCATTGCCTGGATGAGGCGTGGTTGGGTTCTTCTGTGCTGCATGCTAAGCCTGCTTTGTCGTACCTCCCGCAGCGACGATCTTCTGCTCGGCGGATGAAGAGAACTTGCTTGCCGCAACCACCAGCGCGTGTCGGATATCGCCGTGGCCGAGGATCTTGGTCGGCCGATCAACGGTTCCGATCAACCCCGCCTGCAGCAGTTCCCTGGGAGTTACCTCGGTTTCCGGCGGAAAAACCGCCAGCTTCCCCACGTTGACTACGTTGTACTGGACCCTGAAGATGTTGGTAAAACCTCTTCTATGTGGAAGCCGCTTTATCAGAGGTAGCTGGCCACCCTCGAAACCAAGGCGCACGCCACCGCCCGAGCGAGAGTTCTGTCCTTTCACGCCTCGCCCCGAGTAGGTGCCGTGCCCGCTACCGTCTCCCCGGCCTACGCGTTTTCTCTTGTGTTTGGCGCCCCCGGGCCCCCTTACCTCATTCTGCTTCATCTGCGCCTTCTTCCTGAGACTCGACATCAACTGGAACCTCTGCGTCGACTACTTCTTCGTCTTCGGTCTTCTTCAAGCTGGCCAGGGCGAGCATCGTTGCTTTAGCCACGTTGATCTTGCTCGGTCCGCCCAGCGACTTGCCCAGAACATTCTTAACCCCTGCCAGTTCGAGCAAGGCTCGAGAGGTATGGTTGACGATCAAGCCGGTGCCGGGCGCCGCCGGCTTCAACCATACCTTCGAAGCTCCGAATTTGGCCAGGATCTCGTGAGGGATGGTTCCCTCCTTCACGGGCACCTCAATCATATCTTTCCGTGCCGTGGCACCCGCCTTGCGAACTGCCTCAGGAACGGCAGCCGCTTTCGCCAGGCCAAACCCGACGCGTCCCTGCCCGTCACCCACCACTACCGAAGCTCTGAACCGCAGATGCCTGCCACCCTTGACCACCTTGGTTACGCGATCGATACCTAGCAGTTTCTCCTCGAGCGTCAGGTCCGTCGCGTCGATCTTTGTTCTCTTCTCTCTTGCTTTGGTAACTGGTTTCATAAGCTTATCCTCAAAACTCCAGTCCGGCCTTCCTGGCGGCCTCAGCCAGGGCCTTCACCCGACCGTGATATGTGTAGCCGCCACGATCAAAAACCACTTTCCTAATGCCTCTACTCGTTGCTTTCTCGGCGAGCATGGTCCCCACCGTTTCGGCCTTCTTGGTCTTCCCCGTACCATCGGTCCTGCTTCTCACCTCAGGGTCCAGAGTGCTCATCGAGGCAAGAGTGCGGCCAACAGAGTCATCGATGAGCTGGGCATAGATGTGGTTCAGGCTACGGTAGACTGCCAGTCTAGGGCGCGTTTCCGTACTGCCCACTCTTCGCCTCACCCGAATGTGGCGTACCTTTCTGATTGCCTTCGCGTCTTTCCTGCTCATGGTAGCTATTTCTTGGCTCTCTTACCCGCCTTGCCGGGCTTTAGATGTAGCTGCTCTTCAGCGTATTTTATGCCCTTCCCCTTGTAAGAATCGGCAGGGCGCACTGCCCGAATCTGAGCGGCCGCTTCACCGACTGCTTCTTTGTCGATTCCGGCCACGCGTACTCGGTTCACCCCCTCAACGCTGATGTTAACACCCGGGGGAGGCACAAATTCCACAGTGTTGCTATATCCTACCTGGAGCTGAAGCTTGTCGCCGGTCTTCTGCGCTCTGTAACCGACGCCGTTAATCTCCAGCACCCTTTCGAAGCCCTCGCTCACTCCCCTGACCATATTTGCCAGTAGGCTCCGGGTTAGCCCGTGCAGCGAACGGTGAACCACGCTGTCAGTGGGCCGGCTCACAGTCAGGACCCCGTCCTCCAGAGCAATAGAGATGTCGGGGTGAAATCGACGCCGGAGTTCTCCCTTGCCTCCCTTGACGATCACTTCGCTCCCGTCGATCTTCACCTCAGTACCCTGAGGTATGGCAATAGGAAGCAGTCCTGTACGAGACATAATTCACAACTCCTGAGTCGATTTACCACACATAGCACAGAATTTCACCGCCAAGGCGTTGCCTCCATGCCTCCTGTCCCGTCATGATACCCCTGGAAGTGGACAGGATGGCGATACCCAGGCCCCCGTAGACGCGAGGGATTTTGCGTCTTTCCACATACACCCTCAAGCCCGGCTTACTCACCCTTTCCAAACCGAGGATTGCGGGCTGCTCATCCGAGTACTTGAGGTGGACCTTTATCATGGACTCCGGTTTCCCCTTAAGCACTTCATAGCGGTCGACGAATCCCTCGTCCTTAAGGATCTTTGCGATAGATAGCTTCATCTGAGATGAAGGTATCAGCACGCTATCATGACCTACCATCACGGCATTACGTATTCGAGTCAACATATCAGCGATTGGATCAGTAACTGTCATCTGTCTCACCAACTCGACTTTCTTATTCCGGGTATAACCCCGGTGACGGCAAGCTCACGAAAGCAAATCCGACACAGGGCGAACTTGCGCATATAGGCGCGGGGCCTACCGCATAGCTGGCACCGGTTACGTTGCTGCACCCTGTACTTGGGCGGGCGTTTTGACTTAACGATCTTACATAGCTTCGCCATATCAAGTTCTCCTGAACGGCATTCCCAATAACTCCAGCAAGGTTCTGGCTTCACTGTCATTCTGCGCGGTAGTGACGATCGTTACCTCAAGCCCACGAATCTTATCTACCTTGTCGTAGTCGATTTCGGTGAAAACCGTCTGTTCTCTTACTCCCAGGCTGTAATTCCCCCGACCATCGAAGGAATCTGGCGATGTTCCGCGGAAATCTCGAAACCTCGGCAGAACGACACTGACCAGTTTGTCAAAGAAATCATACATTCTCTTGCCTCGCAAGGTCACCATCATTCCTATAGGCATACCGGCCCGCAGCTTAAAGGCGGCAATGGGCTTCTTCGCCCTTGTTGTGACGGGATGCTGTCCCGAAATCGCTGCAAGATCTTTCTCGGCTGCCTCAAGAGCTCTGGCGTCCTGAATGGCCTCGCCCAAACCGATGCTGAGCACGATCTTCTCTAATCTGGGCAACTGCATTATGTTGTCATAGCCGAGCTGGGCTTTCAGTTGGGGAGCCACCTCGGACCAATATCTTTCCTGCAGGCGAGATTTCACAGTCATAACCCTCAGTCGATCACTTCCTGACACGAGTTGCAGACCCGCACCCTCCTGCCGTCTGCGAGAAAGCGGACGCCGATTCGCGTAGGTTTGCTGCATTTATCACATAACAGCATTACGTTCGATACATGGATCGGAGCTTCAAGCTCGATTATCCCGGCCTGACGTGTAGCCCTGCGAGCTCGCGAATGGCGTTTGATGATGTTGAGCCCTTCCACCACGACCCTATCCTTCTTAGGAAAGGTACGACGTACCTTTCCGCTCTTTCCGCGGTCCTTGCCGGCAATTATCATCACATTGTCATCTCTTCTGATTCTCACTTTAGAGGACCTCCGGCGCCAGCGATATTATCTTGGTGAAGTTCTTGTCTCTGAGCTCTCGGGCCACTGGGCCGAAAATGCGGCTGCCCTTGGGATTGTTACGATCACCAAGAACCACCGCGGCGTTTTCATCAAATCTGATATACGATCCGTCAGGACGACGATACTCCTTCGCCACACGCACAACGACAGCCCGCACCACTTCGCCCTCCTTAACCATTCCGTGCGGTATGGCCCGTTTTACCGTGGCTACAATGATGTCGCCTATACGTGCATACTTCCTGGCGCCAACAAGCACATTGATGCACATGATCTGCTTTGCGCCAGTATTATCGGCTATCTTGAGCCTCGTATAGGCCTGGATCATTCTTTCTGTCCTTGTCCGGTTTCACGAGCTTCTTTCTTCGACACTATCTGTGTCACTCGCCATCTCTTCTCTTTGGATAAGGGGCGGGTCTCCGTGATCTTCACCTTGTCTCCGGTTCTACAGGTGTTTCCTTCGTCATGGACCTTGTATCTCTTTATGACTCTGACGCCCTTTCTGTAAAGCGGGTGGACCGTTCTGGTCTCTACGGCGACCACCACAGTCTTATCCATCTTGTCGCTCACCACCAAGCCCTCTCTGACCTTTCTTCTGCCGAGATCACTCATGTTATTATGTCAAGCTCCCTTTCCCGCATTATCGTCTCCAGCCTGGCAATCCTCTTCTTCACTCTGGGAATCTCGCGATGATTCTCCAGTTGTCTGGTGGCCACCCGAAAACGGAGGTTGAACAGCTCCTCGTGGGCCTCTTCCAGCTTCGTTAACAGCTCTTGATCGGGTAGAGCGCGAATCTCGCTAGCCTTCAACTTTGTGCCTCTCTCTCGTGACGAAACTCGTGCTTATCGGGAGCTTATAAGACGCAAAGTGCGCCGCCTCGGCTGCCACGTTTTCTTTCACGCCGGCCAGTTCGAAGAGGATTCTGCCTCTCTTAACCACGGCCACCCAGTACTCCGGAGCGCCTTTCCCGCTACCCATTCTCGTTTCGGCTGGTTTCTTGGTCACGGCCTTGTCCGGGAAAACCCGTATCCACATCTTGCCCCCGCGCTGCAGATGGCGCACAATCACACGGCGGGCGGCTTCGATCTGTCGCGCGGTTATCCACGCGGATTCCTCGGCCCTCACAGCGAAGTCGCCGAAGGCAATGGTGTCCCCGCTATGGGCACTGCCCTTCCGTCTTCCTCTATGTACCTTGCGGTACTTCACTCGTTTCGGTTGAAGCACTTGTCTCCTTCGCTTCGGGTACGATGTCGCCCTTGTAGACCCATACTTTGATTCCGATGCGTCCCATCAGCGTATGAGCCTCGGCCACCCCGTAATCGATATTGGCACGTAGTTTGTGTAACGGCATTTGACCCTGGTGAACGGTCTCAGTCCTCGCGATCTCGAGCCCGCCGAGTCTCCCTCTGCACATTATCTTCACTCCCTTAGCCCCCGCCTGCATAGTCCGGAAAGAGGCCTGCCTCATGGCCCGTCGGAAGGGAATCCTCTCTTCGAGACGTCCTGCTATGCTACGAGCCACCAGGACAGCTTCGAGCTCAGGGTGATCGACCTCCCTGATAGTTAGCCTGATCTTATCTCCGCTAACCTTCTCCAGTTCCGACTTCAATGCTTCCACGTTCTGCCCCCCCCTGCCGATCAGGATACCCGGGCGCGCCGAGTACAGGGTGATATACACCTCGTCTCCCGAGCGTTCCGTCTCCACCCGGGCAACCGCTCCGCCTGCACATCTCTCCTCCACAACGCGGCGTAGCCTCAGGTCATCGAGAAGGAACTGAGCGTAGTTCTTCCCCGCGTACCATTTGGCACGCCAATCCTGGTTGACGCCCAGCCTGAAACCGTAAGGATGAACTTTTTGTCCCAAAACTACTCCTCCCTTTCCGCAACGTAGACCGTGATGCGACTAGACCGTTTCAGAATAGGGCTTATTCTGCCTCTTGACTGAGGCCGGAACCTCTTGAGCGTATGCCCTTTGTCAGCGTATATGTCAGTAATCCGCAGGTCGGCGGGTGACATCTGGTAGTTGTTCTCCGCATTCGCTGCTGCCGATCTGATCACCTTGGCTACAGCCCGGGCCGCGGGCCTGGGTGAAAAGTCCAGAAGCGTCAATGCCTCATCAACCTTCTTTCCCCTGACCATATCGATCGCCAGACGGACCTTCAGAGGCGAAATGCCCACATCCTTAGCCACAGATCTCACCTTCATCGCGCTCTATTTCTTCCTTGCCTGTACAGGACCCTTAGCTTTGGCGACGTGGCCCCTGTATGTTCTGGTGGCAGCGAACTCGGCCAGTTTGTGGCCCACCATGGCCTCCGTGATAAAAATCGGCACATGCCTCCTGCCGTTATGCACTGCAATCGTATGCCCTATCATCTGGGGGAGAACAGTAGAAGCCCGCGACCACGTCTTTATCACCGTCTTCTCGCCCGAATCGTTGAGCGCCTCTATCTTTCTGAGCAGTTTCGGCTCACAGAAAGGCCCTTTCCTAAGCGACCGTGACATCCTACTTCCTCCTCTCGACTATCATTCGATCCGACGCCTTGCGCCTGCGGGTCTTAGCCCCCAGAGCCGGCTTTCCCCAGGGAGTCTTGGGATGCATTCCGCGAGGGCTTCTCCCCTCTCCACCCCCGTGCGGATGGTCGCGAGGAGACATAGCGGAGCCCCTGACAGAAGGGCGTTTGCCCAACCATCTCCGGCTTCCGGCTTTGCCCAGTTTCGTGCTCCCGTGATCCACATTCCCTATCTGCCCGATGGTAGCCCGGCACTTCTCGTGGAATTTGCGAAGCTCTCCTGACGGAAGCTTGAGCACCACATACTGGCCCTCCTTGCTTACTATTCGGGCGTAGCTTCCTGCGCTGTGAACAAGTTTCCCTCCCTTGCCCGGCTCAAACTCGATGTTATGCACCAGGGCCCCAACGGGAATGGCGCCCAACGGCAATGCATTACCCGGCCTTATATCGACATCATCGCCTGCCTGTATCGTGTCGCCCACCTTGATGCCCAGGGGCGCAAGGATGTAGCGCTTTTCTCCGTCAGCGTAGTGGATCAGAGCAATGCGGGCTGATCTGTTGGGGTCATATTCAACGGATGCCACCTTGCCCGGAACCGCAATCTTGTCCCTCCTGAAATCGATGATCCGAAGCCTGCGTTTGCTACCGCCACCTCTGCGACGAACCGTAACAACACCTCGACTGTTACGTCCGCCCCTCTTCTTCAGCGGCGCCAGCAGAGACTTCTCAGGAGCAACCTTGGTTAGCTCTTCGAACGTAGCCCCGGCCTTGAATCTTCTGCCCGGAGAAGTCGGATTATAGGTCTTCAGTCCCACAAATCGCTCCTTACTTGTGTGTCCTTTGCCAGCGCGTCTTCTTAAGCAGCTTCTTATGCCTGTGCTTTGACATCTTTCTCTTTCTCCACTTAGTGACTGAACCCATTAGACACCTTCAAAGAACGTAATCTTGTCACCCGGCGCCAGGGTAACTACCGCCTTCTTCCACGAGGAGCTGGTGACCTGTCTCCTCCCAAATCTCTTCGTCTTTCCGGGCACCGTCATCACGTTAACCTTCACTACCTTCACCTTGAAAGCCTGTTCTACCGCCTTTTTGATCTGAACCTTGTTAGCCTTGTTGGCTACCTGAAAGGCATATCTGTCCTCCTCTTTGAGCAGAGTAGCCTTCTCGGTGATCAAAGGACGCCTCAGGACCTCATACAGATGCACGTTATCTACCCCAAATTTCCTCAATGTTACGTACAGCCGGCACAGTAGCTATCAGCACTTCATACGAAAGAAGGTCCAGTACGTTGATTAAGGCCGAAGGCACAACCTTGACGCCCGGCAAGTTAGCCGCCGACTTGACCACTTCCGGCATCGAGTGAGCGGTAACGACCAGGGTGGAACGATCGCTGCCGAGCGAAGACAGGACGTTCGCCATCTCTCTTGTCCTTGGCCTCTCAAAGCTGAGCTCCTGTACCAGTTTCATGTTTCCTTCTCTCACCTTGGCGGAGAGCATGCACTTCAGCGCCAATCTCCTCATCTTCTTAGGCATCGATTGGCGATAGTTGCGGGGCTTCGGGCCGAAGACGACTCCGCCTCCCCTGAGCAAGGGTGACTTTATGTTTCCCCTGCGGGCCCTGCCGGTATGCTTCTGCGCGTACAGCTTTCTTGTACTGCCCTTGACCTCGCCTCTCTCCTTGGTCGAGGCAGTACCCTGACGTCTGTTGGCTAATTGCCTGACCATTGCCTGGTGGACCACGGCATCACTAAAGGGCACGCCGAAAACGTCCTGGCTGAGTTCTATCTGGTCGACAACCTCGCCGCCTGGGTTATAAACCGGCACTTGCACTTCCTGTTACCTTGCCTTCTCAATCATTAGTAGTCCGCCATTGGCACCGGGCACTGCGCCCTTCACCAGGAGCAGATTACGCTCCGGATCGGCTTCAACCACCTCGAGATTGCGTTCTTTCACTCTGCTGTCTCCCATATGCCCTGCCATAGCTTTTCCTTTTAGCACCCGACCGGGGAACGTACCGGCGCCGATCGAACCGGGCGCGCGCGCGCGGTCGCTTTGACCATGGCTCTTCGGTCCACCAGCGAAGTTGTGTCGCTTCATAACACCCGCGAAGCCCTTTCCTTTGGAGAAGGCGGTTACATTCACTAGGTCGCCCTGCTTCAGAAACCCGACATCTATCCGGTCTCCCCGCTTGACCGAACTGGTATCATCGGTCCGGAACTCGCGGAGATGACGCACTCCGTCTATAGCGCGGAGGTGTCCCTTTTCGGGAGAGTTGAGCCGTGGTTGCTTTCCTTCGGCGGTCACAAAACCCAGCTGAACGGCATCATAACCATCCCTGTCACCGGTCTTCACCTGCGTCACCACCGTGGGCCCGGCCTGGATAACGGTCACTGCCGTAGCGTCTCCGTTCTCCTGGAACACCTGTGTCATGCCGATTTTCTTGCCAATAATACCTGGATACACCATCTTAACTACAACCTGATGTCGATCTCCACTCCGGACGCCAGGTTCAACTGACTCAGAGCGTCTATAGTCTTGGAGCTNGGTTGCAGAATATCGATCAGCCGCTTGTGAGTCCTGATCTCGAACTGCTCCCTGGAATCCTTGTCTATATTGGGTGAGCGAATGACGCAGAACTTCTCAATGTGTGTGGGCAACGGCACCGGCCCGACCGCTATAGCCCCGGTACGTTCAACCGTCTCCACGATCTGTCTTACTGCCTGATCAGCCAATCTGTGATCGAAGCTCTTGACCTTTATTCGAACCTTCTGCTCAGTCATCTGCTTCTTCCTGTTCCGGACGCAATCTGCTCAGCCAGGTTTTGAGGGAGTTCAGCGTAGTGATGGAACTGCATGGTATGGCTTGCCCTACCTTGACTGAGTGACCTCAAATCGCCCGCGAATCCGAATGTCTCTGCTAGTGGAACAAGGCAACGGATCGTGGACAGATCTCCACGACTCTCAACGCCTTCGATATGAGCTCTTCGCGAGTTCAGGTCACCGATGACCTCGCCCACGAACTGCTCGGGAGTCGTTATCTCCACCTCCATAACCGGTTCGAGGATAATGGGGCCCGCCTTGCTGATGCCATCTCTCATCGCCATGAAACCCGCCATCCTGAAGGCCACATCCGAAGAATCGACCTCGTGAAAGCTGCCGTCAAACAGCGTTACCTTGACGTCCACTATGGGATAGCCGGTCGGTCCCCCGCTTTGTAACACTGACTTGACACCGGCTTCTACCGAGGGGACAAACTCCCTGGGTATGGCACCGCTACGAATCTGGTCGCAGAATTCGAATCCGCTGCCGCGCTCATCTGGCTCAATCTTCAGCCACACGTGCCCGTATTGCCCTCTACCGCCTGATTGGCGCACAAACTTCCCTTCGGATTCAACAGGGAAAGTGATCGTCCCCTTATAGGCAACCTGAGGTCTACCAGCATTAACTCTTATCCCGTATTCGCGAAACATACGTTCCATCAACACCTCGAGGTGGAGTTCGCCCATACCCGAGATAAGAGTTTGTCCGGTCTCCTTGTCATGGTAGATCTTGAATGTAGGGTCTTCCATGGCTAGCTTGGCGAGACTATCATCTAGCTTATCCTGGTCAGCCTTGGTCTTGGGCTCGACGGCCATGGCAAGTACTGGCTCGGCAAACCGGATCTTCTCAAAGAGCACCGGTTGTGTCGGGTCGCACAGTGTATCGCCCGTGGACGTCAGCTTGAGACCCAGAGTGGCTACAATGGTGCCGGCCTCAGCGTGGTCCACCTCCTGACGGTGATCGGCGTGCATAACGTACAGCTTTCCCATCCTCTCCCTCTTATCGATACTGGAGTTAAGAACCTGTGCTCCCGCCCTTATCCTGCCTGAGTAGACACGCAGGTACACCAATCTCCCCATAAAGGGGTCGCACACAGTCTTGAACGCCAGCGCCGAGAAGGGCTCATCATCCCTCGTCACACGCAAGGCTACTTCTCCGCTCCTCGGGTTAACAGCGGAAACAGGAGGAATATCCAGTGGTGAGGGGAGGTAGTCTACGACAGCATCAAGCAATAGCTGTATGCCCCTGTCTCTCAAGGCACTGCCGCACAGGACCGGGACTGCCCGGTTAGAGACGGTGAGACTCCTTATGGCTGCCTTGATTTCACCGCTACTGATGTCTCGACCATCAAGGTAAGATAGCATAATATCTTCGTCCAGTTCGGCCAGGTCCTCTATTAGCTTCTGACGGTGTTCTGCCAGCAGAGCTGCGTTGTCTTCCTCAGAAGAGGCTGAGTTGGAGTCTACGGGAAACATGATGACTCTGTTGTCCACAAGGTCCATGATGCCTCTGAAGTGCTTCTCGCTGCCTATAGGAACCTGTATCGGTAGAGCCTTGGTGCGCAATCTACCGTTTATCATGTTAACGGTGCGCTGGAAGTCAGCGCCGAGCCTGTCCATCTTGTTGACGAAGCAGATCCTGCCTACACCATATTTGTCTGCCTGGCGCCAGACGGCCTCCGATTGAGCCTCCACACCCGCTACGCCATCGAAAATCACAACACCACCATCCAGTACACGCAGACTCCGCTCCACCTCGGCGGTGAAATCTACGTGCCCTGGGGTGTCGATGATGTTTACGGAATGCTCGCGCCAGTGACATGTCGTGGCCGCCGACGAAATGGTGATACCCCGTTCTCTTTCCTGTGCCATCCAGTCCATCACTGCGGTCCCTGCATCAACACTGCCGATCTTATAGGTACGGCCTGCATGGTGGAGGATCATCTCAGTAGCTGTGGTCTTGCCAGCATCTATATGAGCGATGATTCCTATATTCCGTATCTTTTCCAGAGCGAAAGCGCGCCCCATGTGCTTATCCTTTTCCTCAAGTACTGCTTTCAACACGATCCTTACCAGCGATAGTGAGCAAAGGCCTTGTTGGCCTCTGCCATTCTGTGAAGGTCTTCACGTTTCTTGATTGTTACCCCGCGCCCCTGAATAGCATCAACCAGCTCGGAAGCCAGTCTTTCTGCCATCGACTTGCCGCCGCGGGCCCGGGCCGAGGCAATGAGCCATCTCATCGCCAGCGCACGCCCTCGCTCCTCCGGCACCTCGACGGGCACCTGGTAGGTAGCTCCACCGACACGGCGAGACTTGACCATGAGAAGCGGAGTGGCGTTCTTGATCGCTCGCTCCAGGGCCTCTGCAGGTTCGCTGTCCACCTGCTCGGCAGTCAGCTGCAACGCATTATAGACGATGCCCTCGGCCGTGGCCTTCTGTCCCCGGAGCATGATCCTGTTGATGAACTTGGCCACCGTGATGCTGGCGTATTTAGCATCGGGCGTCGGCGTCCTCTTTACTACTCTTCTAGGGTCTCTTGGCATTTTGTATCCCTGCTATTTCGGCGCCTTGGCGCCGTATCTGCTGCGACCTTGCTTCCGGTCTGCCACGCCCTCGGTGTCGAGGGTGCCCCGCACTATATGGTAGCGAATCCCAGGCACATCTTTAACTCTGCCCCCTCGGATCAATACAACCGAGTGCTCCTGCAGATTGTGCCCTTCGCCAGGAATGTAGGCAGTCACCTCCATGCCGTTGGTCAGCCGGACCCGTGCCACTTTGCGCAGCGCTGAGTTGGGTTTCTTGGGCGTAACTGTCTTAACCTGAATGCATACGCCCCTCTTCTGAGGCGACCCTTGACCCCAGGTGACTCTTCCCTTCATAGTATTGCGGATGTAATGCAGTGCCGGAACATCGCTCTTCTTCCCGAGCTTCTTTCGACCCTTGCGAACTAGCTGATTTACTGTTGGCATTCTCTTGCTCCCTCACCCTAGGCAAGTGAAAAGCCGTCTGGCAATGCCCCGGTCTACTCAGGGGAACTACGCTCGGCCTTGGCCAGCCGGCTTTTACACTTGATCTAAGCCTTTACCTTCTGGTAGACACCAGTCACCCAATTTAACACAACCCAGCACCCATGTCAACTCACCCTGGGCTCTATGTCGAAACTCCATGATAGCGTTCTCTTAGGGACTCGATAGAAATGTCCTCCGTTGAACGCGGTAGAGATAGGGATGATCACCGGCAGGGAAGCCGCTGATGTGTTGCGTCTGTCCAGTCGATTGCTTGTACCAGACCAGGGGTTTTCTGATAGAATAGCAACTCCGTATGAAAGCAGTCGTCAAGACAAGGATGGCCCCGGGGGCAGAGCTTCTGGATGTTGATATTCCCCAGCCAAAAGCGGATGAAGCTCTGGTCAAGATAAAGGCAACATCCATCTGCGGCACTGATGTGCACATCTACAACTGGGATGCAGCCGCCCAGGTGTACATAAAGGAGGTCCCCCAGATTCAGGGACATGAGTTTGCAGGGAAAATCGTGGAAGTTGGTAAGAGGGTGAAGAAGTTCAGGGTTGGCGACTATGTTTCTGCCGAAACCCATTTCTTCTGCGGCAAGTGCGTCCAGTGCAGGAGCGGGCAGAAGCACATCTGCGACACGGAGAAGGGGAAGATATTCGGGCTGTCCTGTGACGGCTGTTTTGCGGAGTATGCGACCGTCCCTGACAGCATCCTCTGGAGGAACAACCCCGCCCTGCCACCGGAGATCGCCACGCTTCAGGAGCCTTTGGGCAACGCCGTCTACACTGCGCTCGGGGACTATGATAGGGATCTGAAGGGAAAGACGGTGCTCATCCTGGGCGATGGGCCTGCCTCCATGTTGGCGAGTGGCGTATGCAAAGCTGAGGGGGCCGCCTTTGTGGTCGTGGTCGGCAGGCACCCCAGGCGTCTGGAGATAAGCCGGCAGATGGGTGCCGATGTAGGAATCAACGAAAAGGAAGAGGATGTGTCTGCGCGGATCTCGCAGCTGCACTTGAGAACCGGATTCGACGTGGTTCTGGAGATGGCAGGTAGTAGGGCGGCGCGAGACCTCGCCATGGAAGTGGCGAGGGATGGGGGGAGGATTTCGCTTTTCGGCATCGATACCGACCCGCTTGTTATTGAGAACTCGGGCCAATACGTAAGAAGCGCCAAGAAGATTCTCCCCATCACCGGCCGCCTTATCTGGAAGACCTGGCAGGAAACGAAGAAGCTACTGGATTCGGGGCGCCTGGATATCACCCCGGTCATAACCCATAAGTTCGCTTTAGAGGATTTCGACAAGGGGTTCGAGGCCATGAACAAAAGGCCGAAGGTCTCGGGCAAGGTAGTACTCTATCCATAACGGTCTCCCGCACCCGATGACAGAACAGCGGGTCACAGCAAGCGAAGGAGGTAAGAATGTACACGAAGGAAGCGAGGGAGTTCTACGAAAAGGAACTACAGTCTATTGTTGACAGCGGGCTGTTCAAGGACGAACTCCTCATCGATTCGCCTCAGGACAGAGAGATACGGGTGAAGGGCCGCGAAGGCACACTCCTGAATTTCTGTGCCAACAACTATCTGGGGCTGGCCAATAACAGCGAGGTGAAACAGGCAGCTATCAAGAGCATCGAAGACTGGGGTTATGGTCTGGCCTCGGTTCCTTTCATCTGCGGCACCCAGACGGTACACAAGCAACTGGAGAAGCAATTCTCCGAGTTTCTTAGGATGGAGGATACGATTCTCTATTCATCATGCGAGGCCGCCAATGTCGGTCTGTTTGAGGTGATCCTCGGCTTCGACGTGATCATAAGCGACCAGTTGAGTCATGCCACGATCATCGATGGCGCAAGACTGTGGCAGGTCGTCAACAAGAAGAAACTCGAACAGGGACATGTTATGCTTCCCGAGATCAGGGTGTTCAAGCACTCTGATATGACAGATCTGGAAAAGCACCTCCAGGAAACTCAGGACAAACGATTGAGACTGATCGCCGTGGACGGCGTCTTCAGTATGGATGGGGACGTCGCCCCTCTCAAGGAGATCTGTGATCTCGCCGACAAATATAGAGCTCTTGTGATGGTGGATGACTCGCACTCGACCGGGTTCTTCGGAGCCACCGGCCGTGGTACCCCTGAACACTGCGGGGTGATGGACAGGGTCGACATTATCACCAGCACCATGGGCAAGGGTCTGGGTGGAGCCGTCGGTGGTTTTACCAGCAGCCGCAAGGAGATAATCGATTTGCTTAGACAGAGATCGCGCCCCAGGCTGTTCTCCAACGCTGTGCCGCCGGTGGTCGTGGTGGCCACCATGAAGATACTGGACATGATCGACAGGAGCACAGACTTACGGGATCGGCTAAGCGAGAACACTGCTTATTTCAGGAAACGCATAGGCGAGCTTGGTTTCGACATACAGCCGGGGATTCATCCCATCATACCCATCATGCTTTACGACGCCCAGGTAGCGGTCGCAATGGCGCAGAGACTGGTGGAGGAAGGGATCTATGTTAGAGCCTTCAGCTTCCCGGTTGTCCCGAGAGGGCAAGCGCGGATCAGGGTCCAGATATCTGCGGTTCACACCAGAGAGGACCTCGATTTTGCCCTGGACAAATTTGCCCGGGTCGGCAAAGAGATGGGGATAATACAGTAGGAACGGCCTCTCCTTCGCCGGCCATGGTCACCCGTCCCCCGCGTGAGGTTCTTATCGTGTCCGTCAGGGGTGCAGGTTTCTTAGCGCGCTCGTTCCGGCGCAACAACAACGCCGGACGCCAACTGTAGCGCCTGAACCAGTCCCCTGGCTTTGTCCAGTGTTTCCGTATATTCTGCCGCCGAGTCGGAGTCGTAGATGATGCCTCCCCCAACTTGGAAGTAGACCCTGCCTTCTTTGATCAGAAAAGTGCGAATCGCGATGTTGATATCCAGGTCATCATTGAAGCCCAGGTAACCTATGGACCCGGAGTAGACGCTTCTCCTCGTTGGCTCCAGTTCATCTATGATCTCCATGGCCCGCACTTTGGGAGCCCCGGTAATAGAGCCACCGGGGAAGACGGCCTTGATAAGGGCAGTGTTGTCAACTCCCTGTCGTAACCTGCCCACGATGGTAGAGGTTAGGTGGAATACAGAGGGAAAAGTCTCCAGGATCGCCAACTCGGTTACCTTGACCGTGCCGTAGCGGCAGATTCTTCCCAGGTCATTTCTTTCGAGATCGACGATCATCACGTTTTCTGCGCGGTCTTTGACGCTCTCGATCAACTCACTGGCCAGACGCTCGTCTTCAGCAGGGTCGCTGCCCCGGGGTCGCGTGCCCTTTATCGGACGCGTCTCTACCCGGTCACCCTGCTTTCTCAGGAACCTCTCCGGAGAGGCGCTGACGATGGTGACGCCAGGAAAGCTGAGGCAGCCCGCGAAGGGCGAGGGGTTAACCGCCCTCAGTCTCTTATGAAGCTCGTAAGGGGACACCTGCAAAGCCGTGTCAAACCGTTGCGATAGGTTCACCTGGAAGGCATCGCCGGCGGCTATGTATGCACGCACCTTGTCTACGGCTCTGATGTACTCCTCGCGAGTGAAATTCGATCGGAGGGCGACCTCCCTGCTCTCCGGGTGATCGGGATTTCCAGCGAGTGACGAGCGATCTGTATCGGAGGATCGACCGCCTTCGCTGTGCTTATGACCCTGGCTCGTCACATCGGCCGGTCGGATACCGTCAAGCCACCGCTTCAACTCCGCCATCCGCGTTCTGGCTCGCTTCAACCTCTGCTCTTCCTCAAGCTCGGGAAAGCCTGTGGCTATGAGGTAGGCTCGTTCGTCAAGGTGGTCGTAGGCGATTACGGAGTCATAGAAGGCGAAGTAACTCTCGGGTAACTCAAGATCATCTACAGCTACCGACGGGACGCGTTCCACGAAATGGCGCAGGTCGTAGCCGAAATAGCCGACTGCGCCACCGGTGAACGGGACGGGCGCCCGACAGCGATCCAACTTGTATGTCGCGAGCAGCTCGCCCAGGATATCAAACGGGTTGCCGTGTTGCACTTCCCGCTCGTGTCCGCGCACCACGGTGATCTCGGGACCGCGGCTGTTCATTACGAGAAAGGGGTCGCTGCCCAGAAAGGAATACCTTCCCAGCCTGCTGTGATCCATGCCGCTATCGAGCAGAAAGCTATAGGGTCGGTTCTCTATTGTCTCGAACAGCTCGGGAGCAGTTAAGGGGATGAAGACTTCTTCAATCAAAGAACAACGCTTCATTGGTCAGTGTACTGTCGGAATACGTGTCGATCACAGGCCGGAGGAGTCGCCTCAGGTCGGCGGCCAACAGAACTTACATGCTCTCCAATACCTTCTTCGTGGTAGGGCCCACTTCTGCAGGGTTGGGGCATATGGTAGCACCAGCCCATTCCAGCGCCTTTATCTTCTCAGAAGCCCTGCCGGCACTCCCGGTGATGATCGCCCCGGCGTGTCCCATTCTCTTCCCCGGCGGAGCAGTGCTGCCCGCGACGAAGGCGACCACAGGTTTGGTCATGCCCAGGCGTATGAAGTCAGCCGCTTCCTGCTCCATAGTGCCGCCTATTTCACCTATAAGAACCACGGCCCTGGTATCGGGGTCTGCCTCAAAGAGTTCCAGGATGTCGATGAAGGTGCTGCCGGGCAGTGTATCGCCGCCGATGCCGACGCAGGTGGATTGCCCGATCCCCAGACTGGTGAGCTGGGATACGACATCGTAGGTCAGGGTACCGCTACGGGAGACTACGCCGACGCTGCCGGAAAGGTGGATTTCTCCCACCATGATGCCGGCCTTACATTTTTCTGGAGAGATAACCCCCGGGCAGTTGGGTCCGACAAGTCTCGTCGATCTGCCTTTCAGGTATCGGTGCACCTTTACCATATCGAGAACCGGTATGCCCTCCGTTATGCATATGGCCAGAGGTACGCCGGCATCTATGGCCTCCAGGATACCATCGGCGGCAAAGGAAGCAGGAACAAACAAAATGCTGGCGTTCGCTCGAGTCTCACTTATGGCTTTGTCGACAGAGTCGAAAACCGGCACTCCGAGATGCTGGCTACCGCCCTTGCCGGGCGTGACCCCGGCCACGACAGTAGTGCCGTATTCCAGACAGCGTTCGGTGTGGAAACTGCCCTCACTGCCTGTGATTCCCTGGACTAATAGCCTCGTGTTCTCATTAACCAGGATGGTCATCCCGTAACTCCCTTTGCAGCCTGTACTGCTTTCTGCGCGCCGTCATAGAAATCTGTGGCCTCGATGAACCGTATTCCTGAATGCGTCAGTATGCGCTGGCCCTCGTCCAGGTTTGTGCCCGCCAGGCGGACGACTACGGGGAATGGGATGTCCATCTGTCGGAACGCATCGACTATTCCCTGGGCGATCACGTCGACCCGGGCCATTCCTCCGAATATGTTGACCAGGACGGCCCTGACGCTGGGATCGGCAAGGAACATCTTGAACGAATTCACCACCCTGTCGGGGTTGTTGAGCGTGCCGATGTCCAGGAAGTTCGCGGCTCTGCCGCCGCAGTACTGAATAAGGTCGTTCACCGCCATAGCCAGCCCCGCGCCGTTAACCATACAGCCGATATCGCCCTCCATCTTGACATAGCTGCTGATCCCCCAGTCGCGTGCCTGGACCTCTAGAGGGTCTTCCTGCTCCTTATCTTGCAGTTCCTGGATGTCTTTGTGCCGGTAGAGGGCACTGTCGTCGAAGTTCATCTTCGCGTCTATAGCCAGCAGATCGCCCCCGGTGGTGACACCTAGAGGGTTGATCTCAGCCAGCGAGCAATCCTTATCCAGGAACAGCCTGTAGAGCCTCATCATCAGTTGCGTCGCCTCACGTACCTGTCCTCCGGTGAGGCCCATACCATAAGCCAGCCTGCGGCCCTGAAACGGCTGGAAGCCGATAGCAGGGTCGATAGTGCACCGAAATATCTTCTCCGGGCTCGATTGAGCCACTTCTTCGATTTCCACTCCACCGGCTTGACTGGCTATCATCAGTGGCAGACGGCTGATGCTATCAACCAGTATACTAAGGTAGAGCTCCCTCGTTACATCGCTTGCCTTCTCCACCAGAACCTTGCTTACTGGCGCGCCATCCGACCCCGTTTGAGGGGTAACCAGTCTCGATCCTATAAGGTCGCTCGCTGCCTTCTCGGCATCTGCGGCGCTCTCAACCAGCCTTATGCCGCCTGCCTTGCCTCTTCCGCCTGCATAGACCTGCGCCTTGACTACCACGGGGCCATCGATGTCAGCCGCTATCCTTCGGGCTTCGTCAGGGCTAGAGGCCGCCCTCCCCTGAGGGATCGGGATGCCGTGTTCAGCCAGGAGCGCCTTGGCCTGGTATTCGTGGACCTTCACATCGCCTCCTTTCG
>SL_5KL_010_SEDDRAFT_10000447_pt1 | contig 26171 bp, 29 predicted proteins | sample SodLakKL_010_SED_FD_9118 | JGI IMG/M metagenome (IMG submission 9118) | reverse complement strand
ATTCGTCAACGTATTAAGATACGCCTCCTTATAATTGCTTGATTTCCTTGCCAAAAGAAAAAACTCCTCGTTTCCGGAAAGAAAACCGGCAGTTTCAGCATCCGGAAATAAAAAATTTCCGGATGGAAACTAATTATGCACAGGTTTAATGTTTAATTTAAATGCAGCACAGGATCGCTTGCCATGAAATACCTTATATCGATAGCTGTCTTTATTTTTTTGACCACTGCGTCAGCCATGGCCCAGGAAAACCTGGACACTGAAGATTCCGGGACTCCCCTGGCTGAAGAGCAGCTCCCCGGGACAGCTGACAGAATGCTTGACCTGCAGTCCACCAGGATAATGGAGATCGAGGATGATCTGCACGCTTTGAGACGGGAGCTCTCCAGACAGATATCGGATCTGGAAGAACAGCTTGTCCGGGAACAGACCATTATCAAGGAATATATTGAAATTCTGCGCGGTCAGACGTCTGCCCTGGAAACCAGGATGGAACGCAGGGACTCGGACAGGGAAGCATTGGGAAGGGATGTGGACAGGATGCAGGAGGACATGGCCCGATTGCAGGGCACAAAAGATGAATTGCAGGATACTGTCTCCGGCATTCTATTGTCCCAGGAAGAACTTGAAGGGAAGCTGGGGGACATTTCGCAGGCATTGACCTCTCTGCAGAAAAAATATGAAGAGTATTCAGCCAGAACCGGGGAGATCCAGGCTGTCAAGGCGGAGATGGCTGAGCTGGATCAGGCGGTGACAGCAATAAATGACAGTCTGAACAGACTTTCCACAAGGATGGATACGGACCTGGAAAAGACTGCCGAGAGGATGCATGAACTTGAACAGGGCCTGGAGGATCAGATCAGCGAGCTGACTCAAAAGATAAGCTTTACTGATGAGGGGCTTGCAGACAGACTGGAGCAGACTGATTCAGGACTGCGGGAGCTGGACAAATTGCTGGAGGAGCGAACCCTTATGGCGGGTGCGGTGGGCATTGCCGCAGTACTGGCCGGAGTGACAGGAATGCTGCTGGGTCTTGCCACCCGCAGGAGATTCAAAAAATACAGGCTGGGTCTTGAACAAAGGGTTAAGGATCTGGCCCTGGAATTCCAGGAACAACAGACCCATCAGGATTCAAGGCTTGCAGAGCTCATGGAAAACCTCGCAGCTTTCATGCCTGAGCCGGGAAAAGATCCTGCTTCAGGGGAAAGCAGGGTTTCCGGGGCTGAAATGGATCATTCCCTGGCCATCAGCCTGGGAAACGAACTGTACAGGATGATCAAGAAGATCAAAGACCTGCCTGAAGAGGACAGCACCGCAGAAGAACTTAAGGCATCTCTCAACCGGGTGTACAGGGCATATAATCAGAAGGGATATCAGATAGTTGATCTTGAAGGCAAACCTTACAAAGAAAAAATGGATGCAAGAGCAGAGTTCATTCTCACTCCCGAGCTTCTGCCCGGAGAGCAGGTTGTGTCCAGGGTCATAAAACCCCAGATTAAATACGGGGAAAGCACGGTTCAGAAGGCCGAGATCGAGGTCCTGGTGGGAGAGTAGACATGCAGCAGCTGTAACCTGCTGCATGTCATGCAGGTACAGCGTCCCCACTGAAGATCATGGGCTATCCGGGAGAATGGGCTGAACAGACTCCCGGCAGTGGACAGGGGAAAAGATTTTTCAGGAACAGGCCTGAACGTATTCCTTTCTCAGGGAATCGATAAGCTCTTCCACTGAGAGCAGCTCCTTGACCCGGTGCGCGGTCTGTCCGGCAAAGGCGAATCCTCTGTGCAGTTTCCCTTTTTTAGCGCTTACCAGGGCAGAGGCAATGCAGTACGGGCTTTTCTGATAATCGCAGGTAGCTATACAGTGATAAATGCACTTGAAAGGCTTTTTCTTTCCCTGCTCCACATCATCCAGGAACTTGTTGCGCATGGCCCTGCCGGGCATGCCTACAGGACTTTTGACAATCACCAGGTCTTCTTCTTTGCAGTCAATAAATGCCTGTTTAAAAGCCATGTCCGCATCACATTCATGGGTGGCCACAAAACGTGTGCCCAGCTGGACCCCGGCAACTCCCATGCGCAGGAAACGGCATATGTCCTCCCCGGTATAAATACCTCCGGCGGCAATCACCGGAATGAGGGCTCCGTGTTCCTGTTCAAAGGGCCTGACTTCTTCAATAACACCCTTTACCAGGTTCTCCAGCTTAAACTCAGGGTCATGGAGCTGCTCTTCCTTGAACCCCAGATGCCCTCCTGCCAGAGGTCCCTCAACCACGAATCCGTCCGGGAGGTAGTTGAACCTGGACAGCCATTTCTTGCAAATAATCCTGGCGGCCCTGGCCGAAGAAATTATGGGCACCAGCCTGGTTTTTGAGTTTTCCTGGAGATATTTGGGCAGGTCAAATGGAAGCCCGGCACCGGAAAAGATTATGTCCACCCCTTCCTTGATGGAGGTTTTGACCAGATCGGAAAAGTTGGTCAGGGCCACCATGATATTCACCCCGATAATTCCCGGGGTCATTTCCCTGGCCTTTCTTATTTCCTTCTGCAGGGCCCTGATATTGGCTTCATCAGGATTTTTGGCCACATCAGGTTCATCCATCCCGATCATGGCTGCAGATATAACTCCTATTCCTCCCTGATTGGCCACGGCCGAAGACAGACCGGCCAGGGAGACGCCTACCCCCATTCCGCCCTGAATGATGGGCACTCTGGCTACAAGATCTTTTATCCTGAGTTCTGGAAAATCCATGTACATCCTCGGCAAAACATAAAATCAGGTGATATCTAAACACAGGCAGGGCAAAAAAGCAAGAAAAGCCATACCTTGTCTGTTACCTGAAAAAAAATGGTTCATACTGTTAAGGAGTCGACCCGGCAGGGCAGGACCAGGCAGAAGCTCCGGGCTGTCTATCAGGCTATTTCTTTTTTAAAAACAGCCTGTTTCTTGATTTCATCCAGGATATCCGAAAGCACAGGTTTGACATTTTCCCTGATGTCTCCGGCTACGATAATAAACAAAAGATCATCTCCAGGCTGAAGCATTCCCTTGTTGGCCTGGACAATGATCCGGAAAATTCCTGGTTTTTTTTCAAAATACTGCCTGATTTCCTCGATTCTGTCATAGTCAGGGATAACTTCTATTTGTGAGACCCGGGAACGGTCCTTTCTGGACCAGGCCCGTACAACGCCGTTATGGACCAGGATCATGCCCACATTTTCGCTGAACCCCTCTTCCATTTTCAACAAGCCAATGGTCCTGGAGATATCCATTTCTTCTCCTGTCATGAATGGGCTATTCTGAATAGCGCAGAAATTTGAGTACAATCCCGGGCACCAGCTCAGATATCCAGTTCTGAAAAGGGCTTCTACTTCTTAAGTAGGTTATTCGATCATCTTAAAAAAAACAACATCAAAAACAGACGTGGGTATTTTTGAACGCACTAAGATCCATTGCTTTTTATCAGCATAACTCCTCAGGGGGCGGTTTTTTTTGAGTACACGAATTGCCGGAAATATGCTGTCCGAAAAAAAGATGTCCTGACCATTTATACGTTCATGATCCGGATACATCAATGAAATAGGGACTGGATACCCCTGTCAGAAGCAGAAAAGAAGCAATACGCACCTGGAGAACCACCGCTGCCTCCTGCGAGGCCAGATCCTGCAGCTGCGGGTGCCTTTGCAGCAGCTCGTTTTTTAAACCCGGCTCCTCCCGTCCTGGAGCCCGGCTGCAGGTCCCGCTTATGGTCAGAGCCTGGACCTGTTTTCTTGTCTTTTCCATGAGCCTGGTGTCTATAAGCAGGCTGACCTGCGGATTGCGGCTGATATTGTAGAATTTCCGGCTGTCCTTAAGGGTCAGCATGTGCACCAGAGTACATTCCTGATTCGATATATAGGCCATGAGCGAACAGTGCGGCCTGTCTTCCAGGCAGGTGGCCAGAACCGCCAGATCATTATGGCGGATTATCTGTTTTATGTTCTCCAGCACAATATTGTTTCTCCCTCTAAAAAACAGATTCAAAGACGTTCATTAGGCTCAAGAATCCACACGGACATAGAGTTCTCCCCCGTAGGAGTCGTTGACCACCAGCAGGGGAAAGTCCCTGATTTCCAGTTCCCGGACGGCCTCGGGCCCGAGATCCTCATAGGCCAGGACCCTGGACCCTGTAATACACCGGGAGAGCAAAGCGCCTGCACCTCCTGTGGCTCCGAAATACACAGCCTTATGCTCCATCAAAGACTTTTTCACCTCTTCTCCTCTTCTGCCCTTGCCGATGGTGGCTTTGACTCCCAGGGAGTGCAGCCTTGGAGTATATACATCCATGCGCGAACTGGTAGTTGGACCGGCAGAACCGATCACCCGCCCCGGCGGTGCAGGAGTGGGACCTACGTAATAGATAACAGCTCCCTGCATAGAGAAAGGGGGGTTCAAACCCTGCTCCAGCTCGGTAAACAGCCTTTTGTGGGCCGCATCCCTGGCGGTATACACTTTTCCGCTGAGAAGCACCTTGTCACCGGTTCTCAGGCTCGAAACATCTTCATCCGTCAACGCGGTGGTCAATTTTATCTCCCGGGTCACAGGATCACCTCCTTATGCCTGGATGAATGACACTGGATATTTACCGCCACGGGCAAAGAAGCAATATGACATGGGGCCATCTCCATCTTGACACCCAGGGCAGTGGTCCTGCCGCCCATACCCATGGGTCCTATACCCAGAGCGTTTACAGCCTGGAAAAGCTCCTTTTCCAGGGAGGCAACTTCAGGATCATCATGATCCCTGTCCAGAGGGCGGAATAATGCCTTTTTGGCCAGAATGGGGGCCTGATCAAAGGATCCTCCGATGCCTACCCCCACGACTCCGGGTGGACAGGGATTGGGCCCTGCCTGAGCAATCCTCTGCAGGACGAATCTTTTTATTCCCTCCCAGCCCTGGGCCGGAGTAAGCATGGCTGCGCCGGACATGTTTTCACTGCCTCCTCCCTTGGGCATGAACCGGATAATCATCCTGTCCCCAGGGACCAGATCCATATGCACCACCGCTGGAGTATTGTCTCCTGTATTGCGCCTGGTCAATGGATGGCATACTGAACTGCGCAGATATCCCTTTTTATAGCCAAGACGCACCCCGTCATTGATGGCCTTGTACAGGTCCCCCTCTATCCGGCACTCGCATCCCATTTCTATGAAAAAGACAGCCAGTCCTGTATCCTGGCACAGGGGCAGACCGGTTTCCCCGGCCAGGCGGGCATTTTCCAGCAGCTGAGCCAGTATTTCCCTCCCTGCCGAATGGTCCTCGCTCTCAAAGGCCGCTTCCAGGGCCCGGAGCACGTCCGGAGGCAGACTGACATTGGCCTCCACCACCATCCGGGAAACCTGAAAGGCGATCTCCCGGGCGTCAATGCTGCGCATAGAGTTCCTCGACGTTTTTTATAGATTTTTTTACATTAACGTGCACCCTGCTGCATTTTTTTCAGGCCTGTCCAGGCATCAGCCTCCTCAATGCCTGCCAGCCCATTTTCCTCCGCACATAGGCCAGCTGGTCCTGCAAGGGGATATTCTTGGGACATACATCCTGGCATCCCAGCAGGCCCATGCATCCGAAAATCCCCTGATCAGTTCCCACCACCTCGAAGTAGTCTTTATGGCCGCGCTTGTCCCGGGGGTCGATCATAAACCTGGCAATGCGGTTCATGGCCACGGCTCCCAGGAAGTCAACGCGCATCTGGGCGGTGGCGCAGGCCGCAATACAGCAGCCGCATTCTATGCACCGGTCAAGTTCGTATATCTTTTCCGCCACGCGATTATCCATGCATACTTCCTGCTCCTGGGGATCAAACTCTTTGTCGGTGTGCACCCAGGAGCGGATTTTCTCGTTCATGGCCCTGAACCAGGAGCCGGTATCCACTGAAAGATCCCCTACAAGCCTGAAGCCGGGCAAAGGCAGCAGAGACACCTGGTCGGGAAGGTCAGCGGTCTTGGTTCGGCAGGCCAGTCCGGGCCGGCCGTTGATAACCATGGCGCAGGCACCGCAGATCCCTGCCCTGCAGCAGAAATCAAACTGAATGGAAGGATCCTGCACTTCCCTGAGAATATTCAGGGCCACAAAAAGATTCAGGTTCTCGGTTTCCTGCAGAAAAAACTCCTGCATTCCGGGTTTGGAATCCGGATCTACAGGATTATATCTGAAAATGGAATATTTAAGCTTTCTGGACATGGAGCAACCCTTTCAACTAATTACCCCCCCTCCACCGTACCCCCTGTCCCCCGGGGGTATTTCCACAATCCTGGTGGCTGGTTCGTATTCCAGCCGGGGCAGGTCCCGGCTTTCGGGCCAGCAGGCCAGGGTCCGGACCAGCCAGTCCCGGTCGTTGCGGGCAGGATAGTCTTGGCGGGCATGGGAACCCCGGCTCTCCCTCCGCTCCAGGGCTCCATAGGCCACACACAGGGCCAGCCTGACCATGCCCGGCAAACGCAGGGCCAGGGCCAATTCCGGATCAGCCCCTGTGCCGCTGGAGCTGAGCTTAAGATTGCCGGTTCTGTGCAGCACCTCCCGGAGTTCATCCACAGCAGTGTTTAAATCTTTTTCATTGCGGAATATACCCACATAATCCATGAGTATGTCCTGCATGCGGTTGCGAAGATCATAAACCCTTTCTCCTGAATCCCTGGACATAAGCCGGTTTATGCGCTCCTGCTGTTTTTTCAGCTCGTTTCTGACCAGCCCGGTATTAAGGCTTATTTCATGGCCCTGCAAAAACTCAACTATCTTCCGGCCTACAATCATCCCGGCCACCACGGTTTCAGACAGGGAGTTGCCCCCCAGCCGGTTGAAGCCGTGCATGTCCCAGCATGCGGCCTCGCCTGCGCTGAACAGCCCCTTGAGTCCATATGCCGCGCCGTTTTTATCAGTGCGCACCCCTCCCATGCTGTAGTGCTGGGTGGGTCTCACCGGGATAAGCTGCTCAGCCGGGTCAATGCCCAGAAAATTTTTGCAGATCTCGTCCACTTCGCGAAGTTTAACTGAAATATGTTCCCGGCCCAGATGCCTGATATCCAGCCAGAGATGATCTCCGTAAGGACTTTTCACCCCCAGGCCCCTGGCCATGTGCTCGTGCATGCATCTGGAAACAACGTCCCTGGAGGCCAGTTCAGCTTTTTCCGGTTCATATCCGGGCATGAACCTTTCCTGTTTCACATCCAGAAGCGTGCCTCCGTCCCCCCGGCATCCCTCGGTAACCAGTATGTCCGTGGGGACTATGCCTGTGGGATGAAACTGGACCGCTTCCATATTGCCCAGGGGTACAACACCGGTATCCAGGGCGATGATCTGTCCCCCGCCCTCGTTGATAACTGCATTGGTGGAAGCCCTGTAAATCCGGCCGAACCCTCCTGAAGCGATAAGGGTCGCCCTGGCCAGGTATGCCAGCAGCCTGCCGGTTTTAAGACAGCGGACCACCGCCCCGAGACACTGTTCCCCGTTATGGATAAGGCTTAAGGCCTCGGTTCGGTCATGGACCTGGACTCCGTACTTAACAGCCACATTGTCCAGGGTGTAGAGCATGGCGTGGCCGGTACCGTCGCTGCAGAAACACGCCCGCCATCTGGCTGTCCCGCCGAAGTCCCTGGCTGTAATCAGCCCGGTCTTTTCCAGGGGTTCTTCCTTCTCAAGCCTTTCCCCGCCCTTGTAATAACATGACCTGCCGGCAACGACCCGATTCCAGGGCACGCCCCAGTAATCCATCTGCCTGATGGCCACAGGTGCATTGTCAACAAACATTCTGGCCACTTCCTGATCGCAGCCCCAGTCAGAGCCCTTGACCGTATCCTGGAAATGCACATCAGGGCAATCTCCATGTCCCTTGATGCAGTTGCCCAGGGCTGCCTGCATCCCCCCCTGGGCCGCTGAGGAGTGAGAACGCCTGGAAGGAACCAGGCTCAGACACACGGTTTCAAAACCGGCCTGCGCAGCCTCTATGGCCACCCTTTCTCCGGCCAGGCCGGCTCCAATGCATAAGAGATCCGTGTATATCACGCGCATGGGTCAACCTTTTTAACTGGAAAGCAGCAAAAAACGGACCAGTATGATCAAGCCAAGCAGAATAAAAAATGTGGTCAGATAGTATTCAGCTCTTTTGGCTCTGTGGCGTGCAGCGCTTTTGATAAAGCCCCATTTGATTCCAAGACGGTACCAGCCGATGCCCACATGCAGCTCCACCATGGGCAGAAGCAGCATGTAAAACACCAGCCAGTAACCGGTCTGAATTCTGGCTGCACTTTTTTCGGCTGTGATGGGAAGATCCGTGAGAACCACCCACATATGTATGGCTCCCAGGAGCAGGACTACAACAGCTGAGACTACCTGCACCATCCACAGCCAGGTGTCCCTGTGCCTGAACATTTTGGCAGCCGACAGGAATTTTTTCTGTTCCCTGGAGGATAACGGGATCTTGCGGGCGGCCAGGAAAAAATGGACCAGAAAAACCAGGGCGATAGCAGGCCCCCCTGTCTGGGCCAGATAGTACTTTTCAAAAAAGTCAGCCAGAGAATTGAATGCGCCGGGACCCAGGATGATACTGGCCAGAAACAGGGCGTGCAGGTACATGAACACCACCAGGCAGATGCCTGTGAGCATCTGCAGCCAGTCCAGGCAGGCCGGCCTGGAAGTGGTCATGGGCGGTAAAACGCTTTGTTCCGCAGGCAAGTTCTTATCCTGAATCAAACCTTGAGTTCCAGTCCCACGGGACAATGGTCTGAACCCATGACTTCTGGCTCTATCCAGGCATTGACCACACTATCCCTGAGTTCAAGGGACACGAAGAAATAGTCGATGCGCCACCCGGCATTTCTGGACCTGGCCCCGAAGCGGTAAGTCCACCAGGTGTAGTTTCCCGGATCCTGGTTGAACATCCGGAAAGTGTCCACATAGCCTGAAGCTGCAAACCTGTCCAGCCACTCTCTTTCCACGGGAAGAAAGCCTGACCTGTCCTCGTTGGCTCTGGGGTTCTTCAGATCGATCTCTTTGTGGGCCGTGTTGAAATCCCCGCATACAACCAGGGGTTTTTTCCGTCTCAGGCCCTGAGCATATTCCAGGAATGCATCGTAATATTCGAGCTTGTAGCGCAGTCTTTCATCGCTCATCTGGCCGTTGGGGAAATAGGCATTGAGCAGGTAAAAGGAATCATACTCCATAAGTATCAGCCTGCCCTCGCCGTTCAGGTGCGGGTCGGGCAGTCCGGTGGAGATTTTCATGGGGCGGGTCCGGTAAAAACATGCAGTGCCTGCATAGCCCTTTTTGGTCCTGGCCGGATTCCAGAATACCTCATAACCGGAAACTTGTCTGTCCTGCTCATTCACCTGGTCCGGACGGGTCTTGATCTCCTGAAGGCAGAGCACGTCAAAATCCCTGTCCTGGAACCAGTCCCAGAACCCCTTGCCTACAACGGCGCGGAATCCATTGACATTCCAGGAATATATTCTCATGTTACATATCTCAGATGTGCATCCAGACCCACACCGTCAAATGCGATCCAGACGTAACCCCCGTTGCTCAGGGGACCGGGGTTGATTACCTTGGTAGCGCCTACATAATCCTCTATATCGGCTTCATGCACATGTCCTGTGATGCAGACCTCAGGCTGAACTTCCTCAATGAACTCCCTGACAGCCATGCTGCCCACATTGGCCCCGGAATTGAGCATGTCAGTCTTGGTTCCATAGGGCGGGGTGTGGGACATGAAGATCAGGTGTTCAGCCCGGGCAGCCCGATCCCTGTGGGCTGAGAGCCACTTTTCCAGCTGGCTGTCCTGAACTTCTGAAGGGGTGCTGAATGGAGTGGGTATTGAATAGCCCATGCCCAAAAGATAAACCCCCTCTGTCAGGGATATCATTTTGTTGTGCACGTTTACTCCCAGCTCATCCAGGTAGTTATCCACTTCCAGGGTGTCCATATTTCCGATCTGGGCATAAACACTGGGGACCAGTTTCAGAATTTCTTCCAACAGCAGCCCGGCTGTGGATCTGCCCCCTGCATTGGTCAGATCCCCGGAGATCAGAAGGCCTTGAGCTTTGGAAAGTTCCCGGATATTTTGAAGATTACCAATATTTTCATGTACATCACTAACAGCGATCCAACTATTCTGGGCCATGGTCCTCCTCCTTGACTTTCTTGCAGCAAGGCCCGGGGTCCGGGCCGTACATTATTTTTCAGCTCTGTACACCCTTGTTCCGTATCCGGTATCCTTTAATCTGTAACCCATCTCAAGTGCCCTTTGCCTCAGCCGGTCAGCAAGGTCGAAGTCCCTGTCTTTCCTGGCCCGGGTTCTCTGCAGCAGAACATCTCTCATTTCCTTGGGGTATTCCTTTTCTCCCAGAGGCAGGCCATTCCAGTCAATGACTCCCAGCAGTGCATCCACCTTTTCCAGCTGCAGCAGACACTGCTCTGCCTGCTCTAAATTCAGCAAGCCCTGATCCAGAAGTCTGTGCACTCTTCTNCAGAAATCAAANAGATGCGGCCAGAATCTGTACAGGCTCAGATCATCGTCCAGGAATTTATACAGCAAAGATTCCATTTCCAGGTTCTGCTCTTCAAATCCAGAAGATGGACGGCTTTTGGGATCAGCATCCAGAGTCTTCAGCCTCCCGGCGAGATCCTGGAGGCGGTTCCAGTTTTTGATCCACATGTTGAGACTGTCCAGGGAATACAGAAGAGGCCTGTGGTATGAAACGGATAAAAGCCACATGCGCAGAGGGTTATATCCGCCCATCTTCTGTGCAGTGTCCACCACTCCGGGCAAATATCCCTTGTTCTGCTCCGCATGAACCGACTGGGCCAGGATCCAGCACTGGGGATTGATTCTGGTGGAGCCCTTCCAGATGCTCAAAAGATTATCCAGGTGAGGAAAAAGATGTGCTTCTCCAGCCAGCACAAGGTCCAGGTGGCCGGTTTGATCAGCAGCGCAGGCCGCCATCTGAAGGTACCAGGAAGGACGGACATTGCCCCATCTGGTCTTTAGCACGTTGTCTTCCTTGAGATCCTGCAGGCTTGCCCTTTTAAGCAGGGTAAAGTCCCTGGGACTGTCCTTGACATAATCTTCAAGGTCCACGGTTTTGCCGGAAATGATCTTTTCCGGATCAATACCGGCCAGGGCCCCGTATTCCTTGTCCCGGCCCACATCGAAATAAACACAGCGCAGCTTTTCATAAGCAAGCCCCCTGGACAGCAGTGCGCTGCAGATCTCTATCCCGGTATCCAGGGACTGACTGGCTGCAAAAAAATCAAAACCGCTGATCTTCATCTTCCCGGCCAGGTCCTCAATGGAGAGCATCACCTGCCTGCTGAAGTCGCTTCTGGGCATGCCCGTTTTGCGCATGGCCTGCAGAGTGCGGTCGTCAAAATCAGCAACAGCCACCACTACCCCGGGACTGTGGCCCTTCTGCCTCAGCCTGCTGCAGAGCACATCCAGAAAGACAGCCCTGCGCCAGAAATCCGGATCGTCCACGCAGTCTGTCCTGGGACCGGGTGTAAAAAGCCCCGGTTTCTGTCCTGAACACTGCAGGACTGTTTTCTTTCTCTTTTTCAAATCATAAAGCTTAAGGCCTTCCAGTTCAGGAATACTGTACAGAGGGGTACTCAGATATCTTTCTCCCCCGTCAGGAAAAATCGTCACCAGCAGGCCCTCTTCAATTTCCAGGGCCAGCTGGTAGACACCGGCCATGGCCGCACCCGAACTCATCCCGGCAAAGATCCCTTCCTTGCGGGCCAGTTTCCTGCACATGTCCCAGGCATCCTCATCCCGGACATGAATTATTCTGTCCAGGGCCTTTTTGTTATATATACCTGGAGGATATGACTCCTGCATATTCTTGAGCCCCTGAATCCTGTGCCCGGCAAAGGGCTCAATTCCAATGCACTGCACCCCGGGATTGAGTTCGCGCATTCTTCTGGTAATGCCCATTATGGTCCCGGTGGTACCCAGACAGGCAGCCACGTGGGTTACCCTGCCACCGGTCTGAGCCCAGATTTCCGGTCCTGTATTCTGGTAGTGAGCCTGGATGCTGGCCGGATTGTTGAACTGATCCATGAGCACATACAGATCAGGGTATTCCCTGGCCAGGTGGTATGCCTCTTCAATGGCTCCGTCAGTACTAAGATGGCCCGGGGTGAGTATAATTTCAGCCCCGTATGCCTTCATGATCATTTTGCGCTCTTCAGACGCCGAGGCAGGCATGATCAGTTTTATGGGATATTTTTTCAGGGCACAGACCATGGCCAGGCCGATGCCGGTGTTCCCGGAAGTGGCCTCAATTACTGTCTTGCCCTGATCCAGCCCTTCCTCTCTTTCGGCCTTCTCAATCATGGCCAGGGCAACCCGGTCCTTGACCGAGCCTCCTGGATTGACCATCTCCAGCTTGGCCATAATCTTCACCCTGGGATTGGGAGAAATGCTTTTTATTTCCACCAGAGGAGTGTTGCCGATAAGGGAAAGAAGATCACTCATTTTGATTTTTGCTTATGGTCATTGGGTGGCTTATGTTCAAAAATGGGCTTTCCGACGTTTGCCTGCAGGCAGCAGGACCAAATGGTTCCTGGACAAAATGCATGCCCCTTACGTTTTACGTTCCCAGGGCGGACACAAAAAACCCCGCACTCACTTTAAGCCTGCAGCTTCCGGATGTAAACCTGTCACCAGGAGTGACAGTCCGGAAAACACTTTATTCGTGTTTAAAGTGAGCGGGGGTATTTACGAACTGAACTTACTTGTTCAGCCAGGCCATCATTTGCCTCAGTCTGGCACCCACCTCCTCTATCTGGTGGCTGTGCACCCTGCGCCTCTGAGCATAAAAAGAGGGCAGCCCGGCATGATTTTCCAGAATCCATTCCCTGGCGAATCTGCCGTCCTGAATTTCCTCAAGGATCCTGCGCATCTCCTGTTTGACTTCAGGGCTTATAACCCGCTCCCCGCGGGAGTAATCGCCATATTCTGCAGTATCGCTGATGGAATAATGCATCCTGGAAAAGCCGCCTTCATAGAGAAGATCAACTATGAGCTTAAGTTCATGCATGCATTCAAAATATGCCACTTCCGGCTGATAGCCGGCCTCTACAAGAGTCTCGAACCCGGACCGTATCAGAGCGGTCACACCCCCGCAGAGCACTGCCTGCTCGCCAAAGAGATCGGTTTCAGTTTCTTCGGCAAAAGTGGTCTGAATCACTCCCGACCTGGTGGCCCCTATCCCTTTGGCATAAGCCAGGGCCTTGTCCCAGGCCTGGCCGGTATAATCCTGATGCACCGCAGCCAGGGCAGGGACACTGCCTCCGCGCTCATATTCCCTGCGCACCAGATGCCCTGGACCCTTGGGAGCAACCATGACCACGTCCACATCCGCTGGAGGAACGATCTGGTTGTAGTGAATATTGAAACCGTGGCTGAAGATCATGGTCTTGCCAGGACTCAACCGGGAAAGAACCTCGTTTTTAAAGACTGCGGGCTGATGCTGATCCTGGACCAGAATCTGGATCAGGTCAGCCTGCTGGGCCGCCTCAGACGCGGGAACCGGTTCAAAACCGTGTTTCCGGGCCAGCTCCCAGTTGGGACCGCCCGGTCTCTGCCCGATGACCACGTTCAGTCCGGAATCCCTGAGGTTCTGGGCATGGGCGTGGCCCTGGCTGCCATATCCGATCACGGCGATTGTTTTGTCCTTGAGAAGGGAGAGATCGGCATCGTTCTCGTAATAAACCTTCATTACTGCTCCTTGGTCTGCTTTGGTTTATGCTTATTCTTCTGTCTGAATGATCAAATCAGGCTGAATTACCTGCCTGAAAAAGCGCTTGAGGCCATGCTGCCTTTCTGCTCATACACGCTCAAGTCACATTTCTGCCCGGCCAGAGGCCGTTTATAGCTGCATGCTCCTGCGCATGGCCACGGTGCCGGTGCGGGCGAACTCCTTGATTCCGAAGCGCTGCAGCAGATTGACTATTGCCTTGATTTTTCCCTGATCCCCTGTGACTTCCAGGGTCAGTTCATCAACGCTCACATCCACCACCTTGCATCGGAAGATATCAGCTATTCTGAGGATCTCGGCCCTGTTATGGTCTGCTGCATTGACCTTGAGCAGAACCATTTCTCTTTCCACAGCCCTGGCATTGGAAAGNTCCACCACCTTGATCACCGTGATCACTTTGCGCAGCTGCTTGATAATCTGTTCAATTATCTGTTCCTCCCCGTGGGTGCTGATGGTCATCAGGGATACGCCCTTCTCCAGGGTAGGACCGACATTCAGGGTATCAATATTAAAACCGCGGCCGCTGAAAAGACCGGCTACCCGTGAAAGAACACCGGGTTCATTCTCCACCAGTACGGATAATACGTGTCGCATAGCCAGCCTCCTAGACCAGAAGCATTTCAGTTAATGAAGCACCGGCAGGAACCATGGGATACACGTTCTCCTCAGGTTCTACCCGGATATCCACGATACAGGTCTTGGGCGAAGCAAAGGCTCTGGTCAAAACAGGCACCACGTCCTCTGTCTTTTCCACCAGATATCCTTCAGCTCCGTATGCCTCGGCCAGCTTCACAAAATCCGGGGCTGTATCCAGGCAGGTGGCACAATAATTCTTGTTGTAGAAAAGCTCCTGCCATTGCCGGACCATACCCAGGTAGCTGTTGTTCAGAATGACTATCTTTACCGGCAGGTTATAGCAGACCGCAGTGGCCATTTCCTGGATGTTCATCTGGATGGATCCGTCCCCGGCTATATCAATGACCAGCTTGCCCGGGTTGGCCACCTGGGCCCCGATGGCGGCCGGAAACCCGTAGCCCATGGTCCCCAGTCCTCCAGAACTGAGCCAGGTGCGCGGATGGTGGTATTTATAGAACTGAGCAGCCCACATCTGGTTCTGACCCACTTCCGTGGCGATTATGGCCTCGCCTTTGGTCAGTTCGTAGATTCTCTCCATTACGTATTGGGGTTTGATTCTTCCTGTTTTTCCTACGGGCTCGTACTTCACCGGATGTTCCCGGCACCATCCGGTTACGGTCTTGACCCAGGCAGAATGCTTTTCTTCCCAGTCGATCCCGGAAAGCTCATCCAGGTCCTCTTCCAGTGCCTTAAGTGCATTGAGACAGTCAGAAACAATGGGAATATGCACATTGACATTCTTGCGGATGGATGTGGGGTCGATATCAATGTGGATGATCTTGGCCCGCGGGGCAAAGGTGCTAACTTTGCCGGTAACCCGGTCATCAAAACGGGCCCCGATGGAAATAAGCACATCAGAATTGTTCACAGCCATGTTGGCTGCATAGGTTCCGTGCATCCCAAGCATGCCCAGCCACAAGGGATCATTGCCCGGAAATGCTCCAAGCCCCATTAGCGTTGAAGTCACTGGCAGGGAAAACCTGCGGGCCAGCCTGGTAAGAACTTCCCCTGCATGAGAGGAGATCACCCCGCCCCCTGAATATATAAGGGGCCTTTCTGCCTTGGATATGAGCCTGGCGGCATTTTTGACCTGCTTCCTGTTGGGAGTGTAATTGGGGTTGTAGCTGCGCAGGCTGATGGTCTTGGGATATTCGAATTCGGTCCTGGCCTGCATGACATCCTTGGGCAAATCCACCAGAACCGGTCCGGGTCTTCCTGAGGAAGCTATATAGAAAGCCTGCTTGATGGTCCGGGCAAGGTCCTTGACATCCTTCACCAGGTAATTGTGTTTGGTGCAGGGCCGGGTAATGCCCACAATATCCACTTCCTGAAAAGCATCGTTTCCTATCAGGGCAGTAGGCACCTGGCCGGTAAAGATCACCACCGGAATTGAGTCCATGTAGGCAGTGGCAATGCCGGTTACTGTGTTGGTCGCTCCCGGTCCTGAGGTCACCAGGCATACCCCGACTTTTCCCGTAGATCGCGCGTAGCCGTCAGCTGCATGAACAGCGCCCTGCTCATGTCGGACCAGAAAATGTTCAATGGGATACCTGGGAAGCTCGTCATAGATATCTATTACTGCTCCTCCAGGAAATCCGAAGATGTGTTTAACGCCCTCCTGCTTGAGACTTTCCAGCAGGATCTGAGCTCCGGTGAGCTCCATATTATTTCCCCTCCTTGGCCTTATAAGTATCCAGAACAGCATGCATTCTGGTCTTGTTGGCCAGTTTTCTCTTTTTCAGATCCTTGACCTCAAGTTCCTCGCTCGGGGTCAGATAGTGCTTGTTTTCATATCGTTCCAGCTGTTTTCCAAACATAATATGAGCATCCCACAATGTTTTAAGCTCTTCATCGTCCTTGCAGTATTTGGCGAGTAAGTCCAACTCGTATTGCTCCATTATAACCTCCCTGGTTGAAATTATTCCTGCTCTGGCAGTAATTCCTCAAAGGCTGAAACAGGTGTCTGAAAGACAAGCACCTCTTTTTTTCTGGCAGTAAAACCCTTATATATGCGCACCTGGCTCTTTTTCACCCCCAGACACCGGGACAAAAAAAAGCAAAGGGCTCTGTTGGCCTTATTGTCCACTGCCGGAGCCCTGACCATAACCTTGATCCTGTCAGCATGGACCCCTGCGATTTTATCTTTTCCGGCCCCGGGCTGAACCAAGACTTTCAGGCGCCAGACCCCCTGCTCCACCTCTTGGAGAAAAGACATATTATACTTCAATTATTACTCAGAGTGCAGACGAAAGGCAAGTTGATCCATTTCAGGATTTCTGCAAAAATTTAAGTTTGGATTCCGCCTCTTCCAGATGAAAATACTCTTCATCCTGCGACTCCAGCAGCTTCAAATGAGATTCTATCATGGATCTGAGTTTGATTTCAAAATGAGCCCGCTGCTTTTTCAGCTCGGAAATGTCATCGTGGATCTGAGCCAGCCTCTTGTGGGCCTGCCTGAGTATGTCCTCGGCCTTGGACTGGGCCTCCTGGACAATAATCTTGGCCTGTTTGTTGGCATTGGCCTTGATGTCATCGGTCATTTTCTGCGTAGTAAGCAGCGTGTTCTGAAGAATTTCCTCCCTGCCCCTGTACTCCTGCAGCTTTTCCTCCAGGTGCTTGACGCTCTTGTCCAGGTCAGATTTTTTTTCAGCCAGATCACCCAAAGAATCAGCAACCTCCTGCAGAAAGACCTCTACATCCCTCTTTCTGTATCCAAGCAGAGCAGTAGAGAATTTCTTGTTCAGGATATCCACTTTTGAAACGTCCATGGAATTCCCCTTCCGGGTGTGTATACAGCCCGGGACGGTGAGGACTGCAAGTCCCCTCACATTGATTGAACCTTTTCAGGCTTCCCCATACCCTTTTGCCGGGGATCAGCCAAGCCCGGCCACTGCCTGATAAAGGGACTGGATAACGAATATCTTGATGAATTGAATGCCCACCAGAACCACAATGGGGGACAGGTCAATACCTCCAATATAGACAAATGGCAGCCACTTCCTCACCCGGTACAGGACAGGTTCTGTAAGGCTGCGCAAAGCCCTGACAATGGGATTGTAAGGATCAGGGTTGACCCAGGTCATAACCGCTGAAATGATCACCACCCAGAAATACAGGGTCAACAGGGTATCCAAAACACTGACAAAGGCCATCAAAAAATTGCCTAGCACATTCATTTATCCTCCATAAACATTTAATCTTTCCAAATCATACACGATTATGCAAACCAGATTCCATTCAATATAAAGACCCGAAAGTCCTTCAGGAAGCAAGCCTGCGGGCCAGAAATTCCCTCAGGGTCCAGAAGTCAGGAATCAGCATATCTGCCTGCAGATATTCATTCTTATAACCCCAGAAAGGTACCCCGGATGCAAAGGCAGTCTCCTGGTCCACGCTGGAATCTCCAATAAAGGCTACTTCTCTGGAACTTACAGACCACAGCTCAAGTATCTTAAACATGCTCTCGGGATGAGGCTTGGGCCTGCTCACCTGTCCGGCGGTGATCACCGGCCAGAAGTAGTCGTCCAGGCCGAATTCCTGCAGCAGAAGATCCATGGTGGTGGTCCGGTTGGTGTTTACAGCCATCATGATGTTTTTCCGGCGCAAAAGCTGCAGCAGCTCCTGCAGACCTTCTTCCATGCGCATGTGGGGCAGAAGGGAAACGTAGTTGATGTTCTCCCTGATTTCATTGAGCCGGGGCAGACATTCCCGGGGCAGTATATGCTCCAGTGAATCCTGGACTGAATGCATGTGCACAAACTCTTCTTCCAGGCTGCTCAAGGGATCCAGATCAAAATAGGCCCTGATCCGGTTGTAAAAAAGTATGTTGACTTCTCGGGAATCAAAAAGCACACCGTCACAGTCAAAAACAATACCCCTGAGACCTCTGAGCTCCATGGAGTTCAGCAGTGGATTGCAGACTATCAAAAAACCTCCTGTATCCGGATCAACAATGTTTCAGAAATCATTATTTCATAGCCTGATGGAAAAGGTCTTCAGCCATTTCCCTCAGTTTGAACTTCTGCACCTTGCCGCTGGCGGTCATGGGATACTCGGACACAAAGGCTACATACTTGGGAATCTTGTATCTGGCAATCTTTCCCCGGCAAAAATCCCGAATATCCTCGGGAGCATAGTCATATCCATCCTTTAGGACAACAAATGCCCCCACCTCTTCACCATATTTCTTGCTGGAAACTCCAACCACCTGTACATCCCTGATGCCGTCCATGGTATACAGAAATTCTTCTATCTCCCGGGGATAAATGTTTTCTCCGCCCCGGATAATCATGTCCTTGAGCCGGCCGGTTATGCTCAGGTATCCCTCTTGGTCCATCACTCCCAGATCCCCGGAACGCAGCCATCCATCAGCATCTATGGTCCTGGCGGTTTCCTGGGGCATATTATAGTAGCCTTTCATTACGTTGTATCCCCGGCAGCATACTTCTCCCTGAACTCCGGGAGGAACCTGCTCTTTTGTATCAGGGTCTCTCACAATCACCTGGACTTCAGGCATGGCCCGTCCCACTGTCTCTGTTTTTTTGCGCAGATCATCCTCAGTACGGGTCTGGGTCATTACCGGAGAAGATTCCGTCAGCCCGTAACATATTGTAATCTCTCTCATATTCATCTTGTCCATGACCAGACGCATGACCTTGACCGGACAGGGAGAACCGGCCATGATCCCTGTACGCAGCGAACTGAAGTCAAACCTGGAAAACAAACGGTGCTCAAGCACTGCAATGAACATGGTGGGCACGCCGTATAGGGCTGTGCACTTCTCAGCCTGCACTGCAGTCATGACCAGCAGGGGGTTGAATCCTTCCAGGATGACCATGGTACTGCCGTGGCTGACAGCTCCCAGAACTCCCATGACACAGCCGAAACAGTGAAACAGAGGAACCGGCAGGCAGATCCTGTCCAGATGAGTGAATTTCTGGTTTTCACCAACCCAGTAACCATTGTTCAGGATATTGTAATGGGTAAGCATTACTCCCTTGGGGAACCCGGTGGTGCCTGAAGTATACTGCATGTTCACCACTTCATGGGGGCTAATGCCGCTTTGTCTGGCCAGGTATTGTCCATCTGTGACCATGCCGTTCAGGGCTAGAAGCTCGGTAAGAGAATACATGCCCCGGTGCTTCTCCTGGCCCAGGAAAAACACCCGCTTCAAATGCGGAAATTCTTTGCTTGCCAGGTACCCGCGAGGCTGGGTGCGCAATTCAGGAACCAGTTCATAGAGTGTCTGGACATAGTCTGTATCTCTGAACCCGTCGATGATGAAAATGTTCTCAGCCTCGGACTGACGCAGAAGATAAGCCAGCTCATGCTTTTTATAATTGGTATTGATGGTCAGCAGTACAGCCCCTATTTTGGCTGTGGCCAACTGCAAGGCCGGCCAGTGAGGCACGTTGGACGCCCAGATGGCAACCTTTTCTCCCTTCTGTACCCCAAGGGCCAGGAGTCCTCTGGCCATTTGATCCACCACATGAGAAAATTCCCTGTATGTGAGCCGGAAATCGCGATCCACGTAAACCAAAGCCTCATTCTCAGGATACCGCTCCACTGCTTCATCAAAAAGCTGACCCAGGGTAATTTCCCTCAAGGACCTGTCCCACATCACTTGATCTCCGCAATGTTTGATATTTTCTGTTTATTCAGGAAAATAAAGCACAGCATAGATTTCTGCAGGAACTTCGCCCCGGCAGGCTACATGATGGGGAACAATGGAATTGTAGTACACGCTGTCTCCGGCCTTCAGAAAATATGTCTGCTGGCCGTAGTCCAGCTCCACCTCTCCGGAAACAACAACTATAAATTCCTCCCCTTCATGAGAAGAAAGCTTTTTATCCCGGGCCGACTCGGGCATGATCCGGATATAAAAAGGCTCCATGCTTCTGTCGCTCTTTCCCTTGCCCAGGGAATAGAATCGAAGGGCAGCGGGTTTTTCCTTGCCCTTGAGCATGGTGAATTCTTCTGTTCGCTCTTCAAGACGGACGATTAAAGGATCCTGACTGATGGTATCGTCCAGAAAAGTGCCCAGCCTTGTTCCTAAGCCACGGGCAATCTTGAGCAGAGGACCCAGCGATGGATAGACATTCTCCTCTTCCACGGAACGAATAAAATCCTTATCCAGACCGCTGCGCCTGGCCAGTTCTTCCAGGCCTATTTCCTCCATTTCCCTGATCTTTTTGATCTTATGACCAATACTGTCTTTGTCCATCCTGCCTCCTTATCGCAATGCTTACAGCCTGTTCAACTTTTATAATTTTAAACACAAAAAGACGCCGGTCTATATTTCACGGCCTGTTTAAATCGCAGCTGTCCAGGGAAAGCAGTTTTTCCAAGGCATAGAAAAGGAAATAAAGAACCAAGTCATGTCTTGAAAGCTGTGCGCAGCAGTTGAACATCCCTGGTCAATGCATGGCCTCCGGACCCGAGCTTCTCCGGCCCGAGAACCGAGATATACAGCTCTGCATCACTGGGAAAGGTCGGGAAGTAAAGTCTGGGATCCTTCTCTTGCCAGACCGCCCCCCATTCTTCCAGTTCCTGGCAGACAAAATCATCATGGACCAGCAAAGAACCGTCCCCGGAGGCAAAAAGACCAAAGGCCCACAATAGTTTGGGCCAGCTGGTGACATCCAGTCTGGAAGCTACAGCCTCCCTGTCCACGGTCCAGAATTTCTCTCCCTCCTCCTCATCAACTCCCAGGGCTTTATTCAGTCTGGACCAGGAAAGGCTGATGTCTTCATTGATGCGCTGCAGCTCCAGGATTCTTTCCTCCAGAGCGTAGTCCAAAAGCAATAGCTTCTGGGCCTGCAGGTATTCCGTGTCCTGGTGTTCTTCTTCACCGCGGCCGTAAGTGGACAACTCAAACTGTATTGATTGGGCAGTCCCGGAATAAAAATCTTCCATTTTCTGGACTCCCAGAACGGCCATGTCCGAGGGTTTTTTGAACTGTTCTCCGAACTGCATGCACTGTTCCAGAAATGTTCTGGACTGCCGGGGATCAAGAATCAGCCGCTCCGGCTGAAAATATGAAGGGTCTTGGATGTTCAGGCCCGGGTCCAAAAATATGCCCAGGCTCAGGATTTCAGGGGCAACAAACTCCTTATGCATGAAGGGAAAGTGAATGATCCGGTTTGATCCAGGCATCTATTCTCCTTGGATATGATATTGGGGGCTGAAGTCAGCCAGCGGCTGCCTGAGTCCTGTTATAGGCAAAACCTTCTTAACTCTCAATATCTTTTTCCTTCCCGGGTCTGAATACGCTGCAGACCCCCTGGCATGTGGACATCTCCAGAATGCATGCATTGCCGTACAGATAGAGACAGCGGTCATCGCCAGGCTTGCGGGGAATGTAAGAAGCACATAGATCACCCCACGAATCCAGGTTTTTGAACCTCTTTTCCCAGATGCTCTCAACCTGGCTTATGCTCAGATCAAATACGTCCGCCTGATGGATAAGCCCGTCATAGTCCTTTTCCAGGCCGGCCAGTACCCTGCATTTCCACATAAGCTGAAAGCCGGGATTGAGGAATTCCTCGTAGATGCAGCGCCCAAAAAAATAATAACGGCAATTGCAGCCTGGAAAGAGTTTAAGTTTACCCATAAGAAACACCCGGTCCAAGACCCGGAGTCTATTGAATCATTTGATCCAGGACGAGCTGTTCAGCGGCGCAACCAAAAAAGACCTGAACCGCGGGTTAAGGCAGGCATCAACAGCTGGGACATCCCGGGAGAATCCCAGGGCGTTTTTCTCCCGGTTCCCTGTCCTTATCCATGATCCAGAGTTCCATCCCTCCATCCAGTACATATAGATCTTTGGCTCCCATGCTTTTCAGCAGCCTGGCAGCATGATAAGCCCTGCCGGAACAGCGGGAATAGATCACCAGTGGAACAAACCTGGGTATTTGCATGACTCTTTTTTTAAGCTGAGGCAGGGGGATGTTTTCCGCTCCAGGCAGCCTGGAGCGGTTGAACTCTTCAGTAGTACGAACATCCAGGAGAAAGAATTCAGCACCCTGCCTGGCCGATTCCATCAACTCTTCAGGGCTGATGCCCTTGATGTTTGAATTCAGCTTGTTCATCAACATGGAGGCGCAACGTTTGAGAGGATGACTTCCAAATGAAAATGCGGTCAGATCCTGGTTTAAAACCTCTTCCAGGCCAGCCTCTCCGGAAAGCAGAATCCCGCCCGCATCCAGCCATGATGAAGCCTGCCTGCCCACTGCCTGAAGACCCAGGATTTTCCTGCTGTCCTTGTCTGCTACCACTTTGAGCACAAATTTTTCAGAGGACCAGGGGTCTTCTCCGTCAGTAACAATGACCCATTCCGGATCAAATCCTTTGACTCTGGCTTCTTCTACGCCCAGACCGCTCTTTCCAGCACAAGTCCTGCCCATGCTCCAGGACCAGACCTTTTTGGCCGGGCACTGACCCTCATGACCTCCCAAGGCCCGGCGCACAGCATGCTCGGCAATCTGCCTGCTGTAATCCAGACTTGACCCCAGTGACCAGGACTCCTGATCTAAAAAAGGAACCACCAGGGTAATATTTTTATTGACCATTACCGGTGCCTGGCCGGCAGAATCAAAGAAACCCTTCAGCCCTAAAGCCGAAAGCCTGTCCTGGTCCAATACAGGACGGGAACATAAAAAAACCGGCCGTCCCTGGATTGCGGCTTCATACTCCGGTTTCTGTAAAGATTCCCCCTGAACAATGCTCACCCCATGGGACTCTAGATACCGGTCAAGAAAGAACTGAACCTGATCTGCAAAGACACTGGATGACCTGACCCAGGTGAATTCCATGCCACCGCAGAACAGAGCCTGGACAAGGGACAGGTCGTTGCCCGCCACAACCGGCGAGTGCAGATCATCCCAGTTTTGAACCAGATTCTCCACACATGAACTCTCGGGCCAGATCATTGCATTTTCAAACCCTTGGTGAGCACTTTCAAAAACCGGCTCAGGAAAAATAAAAGCCTGATCAAAAAAATAAGTCATATTTCCTGTATTGGACAGAAATGAAACCTCCCCGGCCCCGGGGTCCAGAAGTATTTTTCTGGCCCGGACAGGAGCTGTGCCAACCTCAGCCATTCTTTTTTCAAAATCCACCTTGATCTTGGCTCTGGCCCTGGGCCAGCTTTTTGGGGATAATCCCAGACTCAGGAGCAGGTCCACCAGCCCTGAGGGATATTTCAGCTCACTGTATTCGGTTAACCACAACAGGTCGGCTCCGGGCTTCAGTTCTCTGATCAGCCGGACCGCCTTGAAAACAGGATACCCAAAACCCAGTACAATCACTCTTTCCATGCCGGTTCTCCCAATAACTAGACATTAATGTTCAACCCGAATCAGTATGAATAGACCGGGTCAGTTGAGACTTGTATCTGCCCGGGTGTAAAAGTTCAAGCATGTTTTACCCTCCAGATACAGTTGTGCCTTGACCGCCCTGATCCAGAGGTGTATAGCACAGAGCAAGTAAAAACCTGGAGGCAGTACAATGTTTGGAATCGGCATGACAGAACTGATCATAATATTGGTCATTGTCCTGGTCATCTTCGGGGCTAACAAGCTTCCGGAGATCGGTGCAGGCATGGGCAAGGCCATCAAGAATTTCAAGAAAGCCACTACTGAGCCGGAGGAAATAGACGTTACCCCTTCTCAGGACAAGAACAAGGAAGAGAAAGAAAAAAAGGAAGAAGATCAGAAGCAGGACCAGAAATAAAAGAAAAAATTTTGCCGCCGGCAGTCACTCTGCCAGGATAAAAGTCACCTCTGCCCCTGGACTATGGAAGTTTTTTAACTTTTGAGGCGCGCAACAGCTCAATGCCCAGCAGAAGATAACGGCCGCCTGAAAACAGGGCCAGCCCGCCTGCAAGATAGATCAGAACCAGTGACGAGGCTTCCAGTAAAGGAACTGCAAACAACTGGGCGCTCATAACAGTCAGCACCAGCAGAATCTGAGCCAGGGTGTTCAGCTTGCTGTCCCAGGTAGCTTTAAGCCTGACCCTGACATCAATTCCGGAAACATGTAAAATCAGGAATCCGCATATTATAAATATTTCCCTGGCGATCACCAGCAACAGAAGCCACAGGGGGATCCAGGCCTGAAGACCCAGACAGATAAAAGCGCTTAAAAGAAGGAGCTTGTCCGCCAAAGGATCAATCAAGGCCCCCAGCTTTGAACGCTGTCCCATGGTCCTGGCCAGAAAACCATCCAGTCCATCAGTCAGCCCCGCTGCTATAAAAAATAGAAGGGAAAGAGGGTAGGCCTCCAGCATAAAGGCGCCCACAAAGGCGGGCACCATTAGGATCCTGATTACGGTCAGCAAATTGGGCAGGGTCCAGTTGGACCCGTAATGGACAACATTCTTGCCCCCCTGCAAATTCTCCCTAATCCTTTTGGTGGTTATCATCCAGGGTATAATATATCCTTTTGGCGGCCAGATGACTCTCAAGACGGAGTTCAAGTGACTGTTGATTGAAAGTGGTCAGGCCCCAGACGACTCTGACCGACGGAACATCGTTGTAGACATAAAGAATATTGCCGGACTCCACTTCTTTATCCCAGGACAAAAGAGTGTTGTTGAAGTGCATGACCGCATCAGTAGTCGCCCATCCGCTGGTTTTCAGAATAAGATCGCTGGTCAGCATGGACTTGATCTTACTTGTGGCAAAAAAATAGGACCAGAGATCAAACCAGACCCGGCTCAGATCCCCCCCGGAAACCCTGTGCGATATTCCTTCATACTCTATGGTTCCGCTCCACTCTGCAGGTGAAATCCGGCGCAGAACCAGGGAGGTGGGAGCCTGACTGTTCACTTTCGCCCCGGTAATAAGCTGCAGCCGCTGCAGGAGGTGAAAATCCTCCGGGTTTGCCCCCTGGGTGCTGAGATCGTATTCCCAATACTCTGTGATGGTATAGTAGGCTCCCAGTCTTTTCAGGATATTTCTCAGGGTGCTGCCGTCAACATTTACTTCCAAGGTCATGACCATGGAATCATCTGTTTCCTCGCGGGAAAAAATACGGTACCCCAGGATCAGATCATTCACCCGCCAATCCAGATGGCTTCCCAGGGCCTCCTGTCTTTTTTCATCAAGCTCCCCAGGCAGAATACCGGAAACTTCCTGGAGTACCGCCCGGCTGAATCCATGCCTTAAAGCCTTCTGCTCCATCTCCTGACTGGACTTGTCGTCCTCCAGCACAACCTCGACCTGGACCTGCTGCCAGGCAAAAGCCTGAGAGGACAGAGCCAGCAAAAAAAATACTAATGGAAATAAGATCCTGTACATAAGATAATTAATTTTGGTGTTGATAGTGGATAATCCTCGCTTCTGTAGGGCTTATGCCCCGGCATCTGACAAACCGGTTCCCCCGACGTTACGGGAATCCAGAAATTTTTTCAACGGGTTATAAGATAAAACTGCAGAAAATCCCCAAGCAGGTTCCGTTCAATAAATATAGTTGTATAACCCCTGGATTTTTCTAACAACTCCCCGCCACGCGTCTTGGCGTGCTCTGCTTCATCTGCCAGCTGCGCCTGCAGAATCACTTTTTAGTTTCCATCCGGAAATTCTTTATTTCCGGATGCTGAAACTACCGGTTTTCTTTCCGGAAACGAGGAGTTTTTTCTTTTGGCAAGGAAATCAAGCAATATAAGGAGGCGTATCTTAATACGTTGACGAATAATTGTGCAGATTGACGCAGCCAAAAGGAAAAAGAACCGTTTCCGGATGAAAA
>SL_5KL_010_SEDDRAFT_10000446_pt1 | contig 26192 bp, 21 predicted proteins | sample SodLakKL_010_SED_FD_9118 | JGI IMG/M metagenome (IMG submission 9118) | reverse complement strand
GCGGGTTCAGGCCGGACCCGGTGCGATTCCCGGCGAAGCGGCCAGCGGGCCGGCTCCGGGCCTGCGGGCGCAGCGCCTCGACCATCGCCTCCGGCAGTTCGCGGACGAACCGCGAAGGCAGGTTGTAGGACTCGCGCCCGTACAGGCGCCGGCTCTCGGCGTAGGTCAGGTAGAGCTCACGCTCGGCCCGGGTCATGCCGACATAGGCCAGGCGGCGCTCCTCCTCCAGGCGGCCCGGCTCCTCCAGCGAGCGGGCGTTCGGAAACAGGCCCTCCTCCAGCCCGACCAGGAACACCAGCGGAAACTCCAGGCCCTTCGCCGAGTGCAGGGTCATCATCTGCACCGCGTCCTCGTGGGGATCGGCGGCCCCCTCGCCGGCCTCGAGCGCGGCGTGGGCCAGGAACTCGGTCAGGCCGCCCGCGCGCTGCTCCGCGTCCGGGGGCAGTTCCTGCTCGAAGGCGCGGGCCGCGCCGATCAGTTCGTCCAGGTTCTCCAGCCGCGCCTGACCGCGCTCCCCCTTCTCGTTGGCGTAGTGCTCGCGCAGGCCGGAGCGCTCGATGGTGCGCTCGACCTGGTCGGGCAGCGGCAGCGCGTCGGTCTCGTCACCCAGCTGGACCAACAGCTGCAGAAAGCCGGCCACCGCGTTGCGCGCGCGGCCCGCCAGCAGACCGTCCTGCACCGCCTGCACGGCAGCGCGGTACAGGCTGCTGTCGTCGCGCTGGGCCAGTTGGCGCAGTTCGTCGAGGGTCTTCTCGCCGATCCCGCGCGGGGGCTGGTTGACCACGCGCAGGAATGCGGCGTCGTCATCGCGGTTTCCGGCCAGGCGCAGGTAAGCCAGCGCGTCCCGGACCTCCTGGCGCTCGAAGAAACGCAGCCCGCCGTACACCCGGTAGGGCATGCGCCGGGCGATGAAGGTCTCTTCCAGCACCCGCGACTGCGCGTTGGAGCGATACAGCACCGCGCATTCCCGGTACAGGCCGCCGCGCTCGACGTGACGGACGATGGTCTCGGCGACGAAACGGGCCTCGTCCTGTTCGTTGATGGCGGCAAACAGACGCACCGGCGCGCCGTCGTGTCCCTCGGTCCAGAGTTCCTTGCCCATGCGCCCCTGGTTGTGCCGGATCAGGGCATTGGCGGCGTTCAGGATGTTGGCGCTGGAGCGGTAGTTCTGCTCCAGGCGCAGGACCTGGGTACCCGGAAAATCCTTCTGAAAGTGCTGCAGGTTCTCGATCCGGGCGCCGCGCCAGCCGTAGATGGACTGATCGTCGTCCCCGACCGCGAACACCGGCGCCCCGGCACCCGCGAGCAGGCGCAGCCAGGCGTACTGGATGTCGTTGGTATCCTGGAACTCGTCCACCAGCAGGTGCCGGAAGCGATCGCGGTAATGCGTGAGCAGTTCCTCGTTGTCGCGCAGCAGTTCCAGCGCACGCAGCAGCAGTTCGGCGAAGTCGACCACGCCGGCGCGGGTGCAGGCCTGCTCGTAGGCGGTGTAGACCCGCACCCACTGGCGCGAGATCGGGTCGCCACTGTCCGGGAGGCTCGCCGGGCGCCGGCCCTCGTCCTTGCGCGCATTGATGAACCACTGCGCCTGCCGCGGCGGCCAGCGCGCCTCGTCCATCTCCAGGGCGCGCAGCACCCGGCGGATCAGCCGCAGCTGGTCGTCGCTGTCGAGGATCTGGAAACCCTGCGGCAGCTTCGCCTCCTGCCAGTGCTGGCGCAGCAGGCGATGCGCGAGGCCGTGGAAGGTGCCAACCCAAAGCCCGCTGACCGGCTGACCGAGCAGCGTTTCGATGCGCCCGCGCATCTCGTTCGCCGCCTTGTTGGTGAAGGTCACCGCCAGCAGCCCCCAGGGCGCGATCCCCTCGACCTCGATCAGCCAGGCGATCCGGTGCACCAGCACCCGGGTTTTGCCGCTGCCGGCACCGGCCAGCACCAGCGTCGGCGCGGGCGGCGCCGCGACGGCTTCGCGCTGGGCGGGATTCAGGGGGTCGAGCAGGCGGGAGACGTCCATCGGCGCATGGTAGCAAAAGGTCGCCAGCCCGGAGACACTGGCGCCTTCGTGGTGAATCCGCCCTTATACGCAGTGAGTGAAGGCGCATTGGGGAACCACAGCGCCCGAGCACGGCCAACAGGTATGTAGATCAAGGGTGCTGCAACGCGGAATTCTGGCGCTGTTCGCGCTAAGCTGTCAGGTACAGAAACTGTCATTCCCGACACGACTCCGGAGAGTCAGGAAAGGTCATGAACGAACCTCCCTCCAGGCAGCAGGCCCTCGCCATGCTGCGCCGCATGGATCTCCATCCCGACAGCATGGCGTTTGCCGAGGACCTGTTCGAGCGCTTCCTCGCCGATCCGGAATCGGTGCCGGCCACCTGGGCCGACTACTTCGGTGCGCTGGACCGTGAGCCCGGACCCACGCCCCGTCGCCGCGCCGCCGACCGGGACTGCATCGAGAACCGCGATCTTCAGCTCGAGCGGATGCAGGTCAGGGTGCTTCAGTACATCAACTCCCACCGCTTCCTCGGCCACTTCGCGGCGCGGCTGGATCCGCTGGGGCGCACGTCCCCGGACACGCCCGAGGAACTCAACCGGGGCTACCACAATCTCGAAGACGTCGACCCCGAACAGGTCTTCGACCCCGGCTCGCTGCATGGCCCGAACCCGGCCCGCCTGGACGAGATCGAGTCCATCCTCAAGGACACGTACTGCGCCTGCATCGGTTCGGAGTTCATGCACCTGTCTTCCACCGCGGAGAAGCGCTGGCTGCAGCAGCGCCTCGAGTCGGTGCACGGTCACTTCGGGTTCGACCATGCCACGCGCATCGCCATTCTCGAGCGCCTGACCGCCGCCGAGGGCCTGGAGCGCTACCTGCACAACCGTTACGTCGGCCAGAAGCGCTTCTCGCTGGAGGGCGCGGAGAGCCTGATCCCGCTGCTGAACGCGCTGGTGCAGCGGGGCGGCGCGCGCGGGTTGAAGGAGATCGTGGTCGGCATGGCCCACCGCGGCCGACTGAACGTGCAGGTGAACATCTTCGGCAAGTCGCCGCGCGAGCTGGCCGACGAGTTCGAGGGCCGGCACAGCCGCAACCGGGGTAGTGGCGACGTCAAGTATCACCTCGGCCTTTCCGCCGACATCCAGACGCCCGGCGGGCGCCTGCACCTGGCGCTGGCCTTCAATCCCTCGCACCTGGAGATCGTCACGCCGGTGGTCCAGGGCTCGGTGCGCGCCCGTCAGGTGCGCCTGCGCGACCGGTCGGGGCAACGCGTCATGCCCGTGGTGATCCACGGCGACGCCGCCTTCGCAGGCCAGGGCGTGGTCATGGAGACCCTGAACATGTCGCAGACGCGGGGCTTCTCGACCAAGGGCACGATCCATATCGTGGTGAACAACCAGATCGGCTTCACCACCAGTACACTGAAGGACGCGCGTTCCAGCCATTACGCGACCGACGTCGCGAAGATCGTCAGCGCGCCCATCCTGCACGTGAACGGCGACGATCCCGAGGCGGTGGTGTTCGTGACCCAGGTCGCACTGGACTATCGCATGCGTTTCGCGAAGGACGTCGTCATCGATCTGGTTTGCTACCGGCGCCAGGGCCACAACGAGGCCGACGAGCCGGCGGCGACCCAGCCGATGATGTACCGCACCATCCGCAGCCTGCCGACCACGCGCGAGCGCTACGCGGCCAGGCTGGTCGAGGGAGGGGTACTCGATGCGGGCACGGCCGCGCAGATGCAGGAGCGCTACCGGGATTCGCTCGAGGCCGGCGAGTCGGTGGTCCCGGGCCTGCTGTCGACCGCGAGGGAAATCGACAGTCACCTGCCCACCGACTGGGTCTCTTTCGCCAACCAGACCTGGGATCAGGACGTCGCCACCGGCGCACCCGAGGAACAGCTGGCGTCGCTGCTGCAACGCCTGAACGCACTTCCCGAGGGATTCACGGTGCATCCCCGCGTACGCCGCATCCTCGACGCGCGGCAGGCGATGGCGGCAGGCGAACAGACCCTGGACTGGGGCACCGCCGAGACGCTGGCCTACGCGACCCTGCTGCAGGACGGGTACCGGATTCGCATGTCGGGCCAGGACTCCGGCCGCGGCACCTTCTTTCACCGCCACGCGGTGTTGCACGACCAGGAAACCGGTGAGGCCTTCGTTCCCCTGCGCCAGCTCGACCCGGAAAATCCGCGCTTCCTGGTGATCGATTCCCTGCTGTCCGAGGAAGGGGTGCTGGCCTTCGAATACGGCTATGCCACTGCCTCGCCCAACGTGCTGGTCCTCTGGGAAGCCCAGTTCGGTGACTTCGTGAACGGGGCCCAGGTCGTGATCGACCAGTTCATCAGTTCCGGCGAGCAGAAGTGGGACCGCCTCTGCGGGCTGGTGCTGCTGCTGCCGCACGGCTACGAGGGGCAGGGGCCGGAACACTCCTCCGCCCGCCCCGAGCGCTTCCTGCAGCTCTGCGCGCAGGAGAACATGCAGGTCTGCGTGCCGACGACGCCGGCGCAGATGTTCCACCTGCTGCGCCGGCAGCTGCTGCGACCCTATCGCAAGCCGCTGGTCGTGATGACGCCGAAGAGCCTGCTCCGGCACAAGCTCGCGGTCAGCGAGCTCGGCGAACTGGCGGAGGGGAGCTTCCAGCCCGTGATCGACGATATCGATTCCCCCGCGCCCGAAGCCGTGCGCCGCGTGCTGCTGACCGCGGGGCGCATCTACTACGACCTGCTGGCCGAGAAGCGCGAAGGTGAGCATGGCGACACTGCGATCGTGCGGCTGGAACAGTGCTATCCCTTCCCCGAGGCCTTGCTGACCCGGCTGCTGGGACGTTATGACCAGGCCACCGAGTTCGTCTGGGTCCAGGATGAACCCGAGAATCAGGGCTACCTGGACTTCGTCGAGCCGCGCCTCAACGCCTTGCTCCAGGTGCGCGGGCAGAGTCTGCACGCGGTGGCGCGCGACCCTGCGGCCGCCCCGGCGGTGGGTTATCCCGAGGTGCACAAGAGCGAACAGCAGGCACTGTTGCGACGCAGCTTCGGGCCCATCACCTCCCGGGACACGCCGCGGCCCACCGAATGATCGCCCACCGCTAGAGCCCAAGGAACCGTCATGTCCCCAGAACGCACCACCCTTCGCGTCCCCGAGTTACCGGAATCAGTCGCCGACGCCACCGTCGTCGCCCTGCACAAGAAGGCCGGCGAACGGGTTCGGCGCGACGAGTTGCTGGTCGAACTGGAGACCGACAAGGTCGTGCTGGAGGTGCCGGCGCCGGCCGACGGCGTGCTGGATGAATTCACGGTCGAGGAAGGCACCGTGGTGGAGGCCGACGCCGTACTCGGCTACATCACGCCGGGAGCGGCCGGGAAAAAGGCCGACGCCGAGGGGGATGCGGAGCCCCGGGGCGAGGCGGCTGCACCCTCCGCAGCGGGCAGGTCCGCCACGGAAACCGCGCCAGCGGCCGACGAGGACACGGCGTCCACGGAGGCCAGGGACCGGGAAACGGGCGACGCGCCACCCCCGAGCCCGGCAGTACGGCGCCTGCTCGCCGAACACGACGTCGACGCGAGCGAGATCAAGGGTACCGGCCAGAACGGCCGGCTGCTGAAGCAGGATGTGGAGCGCTTTGTCGCCGGGCGGGAAGAGATCCCCCAACCGCCACCCGCCGACACCGCGGCCACCGGGAGCAGCGAGGAAGCGAGGTCCGAACCCGCGCCGGCAGCACCACCGGAACGCGAGCCTTCACGCGCCCCCGCGCCGACGCCGACCGGGTCCCGCAGCGAGGAGCGGGTGCCCATGTCGCGGCTGCGTACGCGCATCGCCGAGCGTCTGCTGCAGGCGAAGCAGACCACGGCAATGCTAACCACCTTCAACGAAGTCGACCTCACGGAGGTCATGGCGCTGCGCGCACGACACCGGGACGCGTTCGAGAAGCGCCACGGCGTGCGCCTCGGATTCATGGGTTTCTTCGTGGCCGCCTGCGCGCTGGCCCTACGCCGGTTCCCGGTCGTCAACGCGGCGCTGGACGGCAACGAAATCGTGTACCACCATTACAGCGATATCGGTATCGCCGTGTCGTCGCCCCGCGGGCTGGTCGTTCCGGTGCTGCGCGACGCCGGCCAGATGTCCCTGGCCGCGATCGAGCAGCAGATCCGCGAATTCGCCGAGCGCGCCCGCACCGGCAAGCTCGAGTTGGATGAACTGCGCGGCGGCACCTTCACCATCACCAACGGCGGGGTGTTCGGCTCGCTGCTTTCCACGCCGATCCTGAACCCCCCGCAGAGCGCGATCCTCGGGATGCACAAGGTGCAGGACCGGCCCGTGGCGTTGAACGGAGACGTGGTCGTCCGGCCGATGATGTACCTGGCGCTGTCCTACGATCACCGCCTGATCGACGGTGCGGATGCGGTGCGCTTCCTGGTGGCCATCAAGGAATCGCTGGAGGATCCCGGCCGCATGCTGCTCGACCTTTGAGCCCCGCTGGAGTTCATCGACGACAGCCCGAGCGCAGCCGTTGGACGGTGGGAGCCTGCTCCCGCTTTTCCGGTGCCGGAACCTGGCCGCACCCCCCAGAGCGGCGGCAGTCCGCCGCACTCCACGGGCGCTACGCGCAGCGGGGAATAACTCGGGCGGGCTGGAACGTCTGGTAGACTCAGACCTGCACTGCCAAGACGTACCACCAAGACCTACCACCCCAGGAGGAACCCGATGAAGAAGATCCTTTTGTCGCTTATGCTGGCTTTAGGCCTGATGGCCACCGCACAGGCGTCCGAGATGGAAATGGACCGCGAAATGATGCAGCAGATGGTCCAGCAGAGCATCCAGAAGTGGAAGATCGAGGACGGTGTCTCGGTACAGGACGCGGTCGACTCCATGCAGCTGCGCGCCAACCTGCTGAACTTCATGATGGTCTCCGACCTGCCGCTCTCCGAGCAGGTGCAGGCCATGGGCCATGAGGCCAACTACATGCGCATCCTCGCCTTCTGCGACGCGCTGATCGCCAACGAGATGGTCAAGTACGACATCATCTTCTCCGGCTTCCTCCCCTGCCGCATCGCCGTCGTCGAGGATGAGCATGGCCAGGGCTGGATCACCACCATGAACATGGACATGATGCTGCACGCGGTCGACCTGACCCCGGAGCTCGAAGTCCTCGCAACGCGGGTTCGCGACATCATCTACGAGATCGTCGACGCCGGCGTCACCGGCGACTTCTGATCCCAGGCGTCGATCGCCGGATTGCCAGCGGCCCTTCGGGGCCGTTTTTTTCGTCCTCGGGACGGAACGCCGGCCGCCCACCAACGTCAGTCCAGCGGGGAAAGCACGACCGCCGAACCGTCGCCGCGCGGGTCCGAGGCGGCCTCGACGCGGCCATCCCGGCGGTCCCACAGGATCACCTGCATGTTGCCGAAGGGGCGCAGCTGAGGGGCCAGGATGTGGCCGCGGCGGGCCAGATCCAGCAGCACCTCGGTACCGAACGCGCCACTCTCGAACTCGATCCGGTCGGGCAGGTACTGGTGGTGGATGCGCCGGATCCGCACGATCTCCTGCGCGTCGGCCCCCTCGAGGGCCGCGAGAATGCCGTACAGTACCATGGTAATGATGCGGCTGCCGCCGGGGGTACCCAGCACGGTGATCCGGTCCGGGGTCTCCACGAAGGTCGGGGTCATGCTGGAGAGCGGACGCCGGTGGGGGCCGATGGCATTCGCCTCGAACCCGATCAGACCATAGACGTTGGGCACCCCGGGCCGCGCCGAAAAATCGTCCATCTCGTTGTTCAACAGGATACCGGTCCCCGGTGGAACGAAGCCCGATCCAAACGGATAATTCAGGGTGATGGTGGCAGCCACCCGGTTGCCGTCGGCATCGAGCACCGAAAAGTGGCTGGTCTGGGGGCTCTCGCCCAACGACCTCTCGACCGACGCAGTCTCCTCCACCAGCGGCAGTTCGGCGCTGGGCGTGGCCCGCTCGGGATCGATACCCTCCCGCAACTGGGCCGCATATTCGGGAGAGAGCAGACGCGTCACCGGAATATGCACGTGGTCCGGGTCGCCCAGATGGACGGCCCGGTCCCGGTAGGCCCGGCGCATGGCCTCGACGAGCAGGTGGACCCGAAGGGCCTCGTCGTCGTCCGGCCCTTCTTCCCGCGCCTCCAGGATATTCAGGATCTGGCCAATGGCGATGCCGCCGGAGGAGGGCGGTGCTGCGGTGACGATGCGCGCATCCCGGTACTCGAGCACCACCGGGCTGCGCTCGACCACGGTGTAACCGGAGAGGTCTTCCAGGGTCCAGATCCCGCCCGCCGCCTGGACGCCGTCGACCAGCCGTTCAGCGATCTCGCCCGCATAGAAGCCCGCGAGCCCCTGCTCCGCCAGTCGCCGCAGGGTGTGGGCAAGATCCGGTTGGAGGATCCGTTCGCCTTCGGCCGGCAACGCGCCATCGCGCAGGAAGATTTCGGCGGCATCGGCGCCGGCGCGCATTGCGTCCAGACGGAAGCGCGCCATCTGCTGGAAGGTGGCATCCACCGGAAACCCCTCTTCCGCGAGCCGGATGGCGGGTGCCAGACTCGCGTCCAGGGTCAGACGACCGTACCGGCCGGCGAGATGCACCAGCGCCGCGGGCATCCCGGGGATGCCCGCGGCGAGGGCGCCGTCCAACGACAGCCCGGGGACGACTTCGCCGTCCGCATCCTGGTACAGGCCACGGTGCGCAGCGGCGGGGGCGGTCTCACGGGCGTCGAGCATCACCGAACGGCCCGGCTCCGCCTCATGCAGCAGGAAGAAGCCGCCCCCGCCCAGACCCGACCCCTGTGGCTCGACGACGCCCAAGGCCGCGGTCACGGCAACCGCGACGTCGAAGGCATTGCCGCCGGCAGCGAAGACCTCCTCCCCCGCGGCGGTGGCCAACGGATGCGCACTGGCCACCGCATGCTGGCCAGGGGCCGCCTGCCCCGAGGTAGCGAGGGTCAACAGCCCTGAGGCGCAAAGCAATGCGCATGACTTGCGCGCGCGCAGGCGTAAGGGTGGCAACGGCTTCAAGAAGTCAGTTCGCGGTGAGCTGCTCGTACTTGGCCTGCAGCTCTTCGGGGGTCTCGCTATGGTCGGGATCCAGCGGAATGCAGTCCACCGGGCAGACCTGCTGGCACTGCGGCTCGTCGTAATGTCCGACGCACTCGGTGCAGAGCTTCGGGTCGATGACGTAGATCTCGTCGCCCGGCGAGATGGCGCTGTTCGGACACTCGGGCTCGCAGACGTCACAGTTGATGCATTCGTCGGTAATCATCAGGGCCATGGATGCACCTCAGGGTGTGTTATCGATAGCTAGCCGACCCGTCGACCCGCTGGCTCACGGTTCGGCGTAGCGCTCGGCCAGGGCACGCACAACGGCCGGACTGACGAAGTTTGAAACGTCCCCCCCCAGGCGGGCGATTTCCCGCACCAGACTGGAGGACACAAAGCTGTATTCCTCTGCCGGCGTCAGAAACAGGGTTTCCACCTCCGGGGCCAGTTGCCGGTTCATCGCCGCGAGCTGGAATTCGTGCTCGAAATCGGAAACGGCTCGCAGCCCGCGAAGAATCACGGTGGCCCCCTGCTCGAGCGCGAACCGCGCCAGCAGCATGTCGAAGCCACGAACCTCGACGTTGGGCAGATCGACCAGCGCCGACCGTGCCAGGCTCACCCGCGCGTCCAGCGGGAACGACGGTTGCTTCCGAGGACTCTCGGCGACGGCCACGATGATGCGCCCAAACAGCCTCGAGGCCCGGCGCACGATGTCGGAGTGGCCGCGGGTGATCGGGTCGAAGGTTCCGGGGTAGATCGCAGTGATGCTCATGGCAGGCGTACGATGGGGTTCGACGCGGTAGCTTAACCGAAAACCCCTGTGCCGGCAGTTTCGGCACGGGCTGCCGAAGCGCGGTTCTGGCGCGCTACGCCTGCGCCAACGCGACCTGCCTGAAACCGGCTATGGGTCGGGGGGTTGCAACCTGCCTGCCGGATAGAATGGAGGAATCCGATGCACGACGACTATCGCCCTCCGCTGGCCGATTACTGGGATTCGCTGGAGACCCGGTACGGTAGCGGCTTCTCACTGGACGCCATCAAGCTTGAGGAGCTGCGGGAACTGGAACGACACCTGCGCGCGGCCGTGGAACAGGACCCAAAGGTCACCCCGGTCGAGAAGACCAATCTGGGCATGGTGCTGCGCCATGCACAGAGCGTCCTGCAGCGACGCGCAGACGGCTGAACAGCGCGCGGAGCCGTTCAGCGCCTTGCTGCGGTCGCCATCCCGGCGGCCGAATCCGTGCGCTGCCCGAAGCCGGGACACGGAGGGTTCGGGCGGCACGCCTCGCCGCCGGAACCCGCAGCCATGACGGTGCGTGCGGTGCGTTCGTACACCGCGACCTGCGGCGCGAGGGCGACGGCGCACTCGGCGGCGCCGCGGGCCTGGCGACCGCACTGGCGCGCGGCCAGCACATGGGCCAGGTTGTTCCAGGCCTCGTGCCGCTGCGGCTGCTGCTGCAGCAGGTCGCGCAGCGCACGCTCCGCCAGCGCGAACTCGGCCATCGCGAACCGGGCGTTGGCCAGGCCAAGATAGCCGATATGCTGCTCCGGCCAGCGCTCGATGGCGGCCTGGTAACCGCTCGCCGCAGCGGTGAGCATGCCGGTCTGCTCGAGTTCGTTCACCGCCCGCAGCCAGGACAGGGGCTCGGCCGTGGCCGGCAGCCGGTCGGGCGGCAGCGCGATGAAAGCCCAGCGTTCGCCACGCGCCCAGGTCCTCTCGAAACGCGGCAGATCGTTCACGTGCCGCTCGATGGTGCCGCTGCGCAGCACGATCCGGCCCGCGTCGAGGTCGTAGCCGATCACCACTGCGTAGTGCCAGCGGGGCGCGAAGCCCAGGCCCAGGTTCTGAAACACCAGCACCGGGTTCCCTGCGGCGACCTCGGCCAGGATGTCGGCGAGTTCGGGGCGCAGACGATAGGCGACCAGGCCACGGGCGCGAGCCGCCGCCCGCATCTCGGCCTGCAGGCTGCCCTGCCGCTCCGGCACATAGACCTCCCCGACCAGTTCCTCCGGCGCAACCTCGATGCCCTGCCCGACCAGTAACGTGGCCAGTGCCGCCGGGCCGCACTGGTAATCCTCCTGGGGAAAGAAGGCGGTATCGGTGAGTTCCGCGCGCGCAGGCAGGTCAGCCGGTACCGCCTGACTGATGCGTTGACTCTGTGGCGCCGTGGCGCATCCCGAAAGCAGGGCCATCGCAAGTGCCAGAAAAGTCAGGCTGAAGAGCCGCCGCCTCCGTTCGGGGGCAGCGGCGCTGGTACGCAACCGACGCATTCGTCAGCGCGTAGGTCGCACAAACGCGAAGATGTCGGTGATGCCGAGCGCATCCGTGATCACGAACACCAGGAATACGATCAATACGACCTCCAGGGCACCCGCACCTGCCGGCACCTGGTCCAGGCGAGCGTTCAGATCGGCTATCTGGGTCGGAGTCAGCCGATCCACCCGCACTTGGGCGTCGGCCGGATCCACGCCCATGCGCGCAAGCGCCGACCGGAATTCCTCGGATGCGAGACGCTGCACCAGCGCCGCGCGGTCGGCATCGGCGCCGGCCGCCGTGATCAGGGTGTTCGTGTCGAGCATCCCGGCCATCACGGGCGTCGCCGGGAGCAGCGCGAGCAACAAGGTGCAAAGAAAGATCAGCGTACGAGCCGACCGCCGTTTGGTCTTCATGTTCTGCCTCCTGGTGAAGGTTTCGTCGTCATGGATCCCATCGGGGCAGGGCACAACAGGCCCGATGCTGCCCCGGCAAGAGAGCCTCAATACTACACCGTTGCCCTGGAAAGCCCCCCAGATCGGTCATTCCCCCGTCGCGGCTCGTGGGCCAAGCCGAAGGTTCGAGAGCCCTTTGCCGGTAGCCATGCCGCACGGCTTTGCGACCGGGCGCACGACCCTGGGTGCCGTCTCGCCTGTTCGGCGCGTTACGCCTCGTCGACCCGGAACTCGGGGCAACGCTTGGGACGCAAGACGCCGCGAATGCGGGGGTAGCACGGCAGGCCGTTCAGGAACGGTGGGTAATCCTCTCCCTCGATCAGGGGCCGCAGGTAGTCGCGGCAGGCCTGGGTGATCCCGTAGCCGTCCGGCGAGATGAATTCCAGCGGCATGCCGCGCTCGACGTTGGCCACGCGCTCGAGCGGCACCCGGTCGATCACCCAGCGGTAGGGCACGCTGGCCTCGCGCCGGATCACCGGCATGAAGCTGTGATGCCCGGCAACCACGCCCTCGACCGCGGCCTTGCCCACCGCGTACGCCTGCTCCACGTCCACCTTCGAAGCCAGGTGGCGCGCGGCGCGCTGGATGTAGTCCACGACCGACCAGTGCAGCTTGTGTCCGGTCTCCTTCTTGATCATCTCGGCCAGGCGTGGCACCGCACCACCCAGCTGGGTGTAGGCGTAGACGTCGTGGCTCTGGGCCACCGCGTAGAGCGATCCGTCCTTCTTCTTCAGCCCCTCGGAGACGACCACCACGCAGTAGCCGTGACGCTCGATCGTCCGCGCCAGGCTGGTCAGGAAATCGGCCTCGTCGAAGGGCACCTCTGCGAACAGGATCAGCATCGGCGGCTGTCCGTCGTATTCCTGGGCCAGCGCGGCGGCCGCGGCGAGCCAGCCCGCGTGCCGGCCCATGACCTCCAGGATGAAGACCTTGGTGGAACTGGTGTGCATGGACTCGACGTCCAGGCTGGCCTCGCGCACCACGGTCGCGATGAACTTGGCCGCGGAACCGAAGCCGGGGCTGGTGTCGGTGCAGTCGAGATCGTTGTCGATGGTCTTGGGCACGCCGACCGCGGTGATCGGGTAGCCCATCAGGTCACCGATGCGCGCAACCTTCAGCGCCGTGTCCATCGAACCGCCGCCGCCGTTGTAGAAAAAGGTACCGATGTCGTGCGCCTGGAACACCTCCACCAGGCGTTCGTACTGCCTGCGGTCCCGATCCGGGTCGCCCAAATCGAACCGGCACGAGCCGAAGGCACCGCCCGGGGTGTGGCGCAAGGCCGCCAGGGTGAAGGGATCCTCCTGGTCGAGATCGATCAGCTCTTCGTTGAGCACGCCGAGGATGCCATCGCGGGCTGCGAAGCAGGTGCCGAAGTGGGCGGGATGCGCCCGCACGGCCTCGATCACGCCCCAGGCACTGGCGTTGATCACGGCCGTGACCCCGCCCGACTGGGCATACAGCGCATTCTTGGGCATCCAAATCCTCCCGATCGATGAGCAGGCGTCCTGAACGGGTACCTATGCAGAAAGAGTACCAGCGGGACGATCGCACAGCTTTTGCTAATATGTCCGGGTTTTCCATCCGAGCTTCTGGCTCGGTGCATTCCCGGACCTCCGGGCGCAGTTGCTCGGCACGCCGCATGGCGCAAGCATTGGGACGCGATTTTGTGGCCCCGCGCAGCGGCATGCAAACCCAGGGGGTGCGACGGCACCCCACGAGGCGTCCGACGACCGCGTTCGAACCGGCCCGAACCTGCACCATGATCGTGCACGGAATGCACCGCCCTGGCCCGCCACCCACCCGCTTTCAGGAACCAGACCATGCACATCGGCACCACACTGACCAACTACATCATCGAGACCCAGCGCCAGATCCAGGGCGCCACCGGGGAATTCACCGGCCTGCTGAACGACATCGCCGTCGCCTGCAAGAAGATTTCCGACCTGGTGAACAAGGGCGACCTGATCGGGGTGCTCGGCTCGGCGGGCTCCGAGAACATCCAGGGTGAGACCCAGAAGAAGCTCGACGTGATCACCAACGAGGTCTTCCTCGAGGCGCTGGCCCACAACGGCCACGTCGCGGGACTGGCCTCCGAGGAAATGGACGAGATCTACCAGCTCCCCGCGGACGCCCCGCGCGGGCACTACCTGGTGCTGTTCGACCCCCTGGACGGCTCCTCGAATATCGACGTCAACGTCTCGGTCGGAACGATCTTCTCCATCATCAAGGCGCCCGAGGGCGTGACCCACCCCACCACCGAGGACTTCCTGAAGCCCGGCGCCGAACAGTGCGCCGCCGGCTACTGCCTGTACGGGCCATCGACCATGATGGTCTTCGCCACCCGCGACCGCGGCGTGCAGATGTTCACGCTGGACAAGGACTTCGGGGAATTCCTGCTGACCCACGAGGACGTGAAGATTCCCGAGGACACGGCCGAATTCGCGATCAACGCCTCCAACAGCCGCTTCTGGGAGGCCCCGATCAAGCGCTACGTGGACGAGTGCCTCGCGGGCAAGGACGGTCCGCGCGGCAAGGACTTCAACATGCGCTGGATCGCGTCCATGGTCGCCGAAGTGCATCGCATCCTGACCCGCGGCGGCGTGTTCATGTACCCAGTGGACGAAAAACTCAAGACCAAGGGGCAGGGCGGCAAGCTGCGCCTGATGTACGAGGCCAACCCGATGGGCCTGATCATCGAACAGGCGGGCGGCGCCTGCACCACGGGCCGCGAGCGCATCCTGAGCCTGCAGCCCGAGGGCGTGCATCAGCGCGTGCCGGTGATCCTGGGCTCGAAGAACGAGGTGGAGCGCATCACCAGCTACCACGCCGTCTGAGCGGCACGGTGCGCCCTCCCGGGCACACCCGGGGGGCGTGCGACCGGCCGGGCCGGCGCCGCCCGTCGCGGTGCGGTGCGGGTATCAGGAAGCCAGTGCGTCGGCGAGGGATTTCGGCAGGGCCTGCGGGCGGGCCATCAGCCTTGGCTTGACCTTCTGGTGGAACAGATCCTGTTCGCCGATGCCGGTCAGCCCCAATGCGGCCAGATACTCGTCGGAGAAGGGCCCGTTCCTGCTGCCGTCCCCGGTATGAATCCGGTCGCGGAAACGATTGGCCAGGTGCAGCAACGCCACGTTCTCGCGCACGTCGCCGGGCACATGCTCCGGTAGCGCGAACTCCGGATAATGCTGGAACTGGATGCTCCGGCACAGACTCTCCGGCAGGTTCCAGGCACGCAGAAGCTCGGCACCGAGCCCCGCGGAGTCCATGGTGGCCAGGAGCCCCTCGAGCCGCGGATTCTGCGATTTCAGCAGCTCCAGCACGACGCTGCCGATCTCGCGCAGCAGCCCAATCGTGGAGACCTCGGCCGGTCGCCCGACGCCCACGGCCTGTGACGTCGCGAAGGCGAGCTGCGAGGTCTCCAGCGACCGCTGGTAGATCTCCAGGAACCGCGGCGTCTCCGGGAGGCTCTTGCGCATGCTTTCCGACAGGATCAACTGGTGAACGGCGTCGAACCCCAACAGGGTCACCGCATGGTTCACATTGTCGATCTTGTGCTGAAGGCTGTAGAGGGCGGAATTGACGGCCTTCAGCAGGGTGCTGGTCAGCGAGGGATCGGACTTGACCAGGTCGACCACCTCGGCGTGGGTGGTGCGCTCGTCGAAGAGCTTGGCAAGCAGGGTAGCCGTCGATACCGGTAACCGTGGCACCTTCCGGATGACCTCGCCCACGGCCTCGCTCCGGGAAAACCCGGTGTCCGCTGCCAGCCGGGAACGGTAAAGCGCTTCCACCAGCGCCTGATTCCGCGCACTCAGATCCCGGTCGCGTGCTGCGAGCCGCTGGATCAGGGCCTGCTGCCGCAGCTGCCTCTGGCTGAGCAGTCGAAGCTTGATGCCTTCACCCAGGCCATCCACCGTTTCGCGGCTGAGCGACAGGATCGACGCGGGACCCCGCGCGATCGTCGAATAGAACACCTCCTCCGCTGCATCCGAATCGAGACCCCCGATCGAGTCACCCGGCCCCATCTCGAGCAACGTCGCGCCGGCCCCGTCCTGCAGGCCGACCTCGCCCTTGATCAGCAGGTGGATCGCCGGGTCCCGGTCACCGGCACGCAACACGAAGTCGCCCGCGTCGAGCACCCGGATCGGCGCCAGGCTGCAGAGCGCCGCAAGATCGGTATCGCGCAAACCCGCGACCGCGCCCGAACCGACCATTTGACCGAGAGGCGGCACGGGCACATGTGCGGAACGACGACTGACCGCCGCGGGATCGGCGACCGCCGCAGGGCGCGCCTGCTCCCCGGCGCCCGCGACCGCCGCGACCCTCTTTCTCCAGAAACCGAACACGGAATACCCCCTCGATCCGGAATTCACCCCGGGGCCGGTCGCTGGCAGCGTCCTCGCCCGCTCCGGCCCGCCCCTACCTACAGCCCAGAGTCTATATCGTCCGAAAGGAGAATGCCTACCACGAAGCCGGTTGGCCAAGGCATGGCGCCGCAGAGCCCCCTGCCCGCACCGGTCGTGTATACTATCTGGTTTGGCGTTACCCGCCCCATCCCGTCGGAATCCGTTTCGGCCCTCCCGAGTACCCTGTTATGTCGCACTCCCCCTCATTCTCCGAGCTCGGCTTGTCCGAGCCGTTGGCGCTGACCGCAGAGCGCCTTGGTTTCACCCAGCCGACCCCGGTTCAGGCGGCCTGCATCCCTGCGCTCCTCGGCGGCCGTGACGTGCTCGGCGAGGCCCAGACCGGCACCGGCAAGACCGGCGCCTTCGGCCTGCCGCTGCTCGATCGCATCGACGCCGGAAACCGCGCGGTGCAGGCGCTGGTCCTGGCGCCGACGCGCGAACTCGCGAACCAGGTGGCCGCAGCGCTCGCCAGCTTTGCCGAGGCGATGCGCGGCATCGACATCCTGCCCGTCTACGGCGGCCAGCCCATGGGCGTGCAGCTGCGCCGGCTGCACGCCGGCCCGCAGATCGTGGTCGGCACACCGGGCCGGATCGTCGATCACATGAAGCGCGGCACGCTGAAGCTCGACGCATTGCGGCTCGTGGTCCTGGACGAGGCCGACGAGATGCTGCGCATGGGCTTCATCGACGACATCGAGTGGATCCTGGAGCAGACCCCGAAGGAGCGGCAGACCGCGCTGTTCTCGGCCACCATGCCGGCGCCGATCCGGCGCATCGCGCACCGCCACCTCCGCGATCCCGAAGAAATCCGCATCGGTGCCGGCAACGAGGCCGGAACCGACATCGACCAGGTCTACTGCCTGGTCGATCAGCGCCACAAGCTGGAGGCGCTCGGCCGGATGCTGGAGGTCGAGACCGACCGCGACGCGGCGCTGGTGTTCGCGCGTACCAAAGCCGCGACCCTGGAGATCGCCGATGCGCTGGCCTCGATGGGCCACGCGGTTTCGGCCCTGAACGGCGACATGGAACAGAAGGAGCGGGAACGCGTGGTCGCGGAACTGCGCAACGGCCGGCTCGACGTGATCGTCGCCACCGACGTGGCCGCCCGCGGCATCGACGTGCCGCGCATCAGCCATGTCTTCAACTTCGACGCCCCGGGTGACGCGGAGGCCTACGTGCACCGCATCGGCCGTACCGGCCGCGCCGGACGCAAGGGCCGCGCGATCCTGTTCCTGGAGCCGCGCAAGCGCCGCATCCTGCACGAAATCGAGCGCCTGACGCGCAAGCCGGTGCGTGCGCTGCCCGTGCCCGACCTGAAGGCCGTCACCGCCAGCCGCGAAGCACGCTTCGCGGGCAAGGTCGAGGCGATGCTGGCGTCCGGGCACTCCGGGCAGCACAACGAGCTGGTCGACGCACTGCTCGCGCGCTGCAACGCCTCGGAACGCGACCTGGCGAGCGCCCTGGTGGCACTGGCCACCGAGATGACGCCGCTGCTGGCGCCGGGGAACGCGGCCGCGGACCCCCTCACGCACACCAGCCACGCGCGCGATACGACCCGCAAGCCGCCCCGGACTACCGAGGGCAGGGAACGCGGCGGCCGCGAGGACACCCGTCCTGCCGCCGCGCGCGTCCCGCGCGCGCCACGCGGCCCCGACGGCGAAATGGTGCGCTACTACATGCCGGTCGGCCGGCAGGACGGCATCGGCGCTCGCGAGATCGTCGGGGCACTGACGCACGAGGGCGGATTGTCAGGGGGTGACATCGGCCGGATCGGGCTGATGGATCACCACAGCCACGTGGATCTCCCGGCAGCGCTGAACGAGGCCGCGATCCGACGCCTGGCCCGCATCCACGTCGCCCAGCGCAAGCTGGAACTGACGCTGGAAACCCCGGAGATCGCGGACAGGCGTCCGGAGACCGAGAAGACCGTGCCACGCGTGCGGATGGCGCCGACGCAGGACGACAGGCCTGCGCGCCCGGGCAAACCCGCCCGCTTCGGCAAGCCGGCGCACGCCAAGGGCGGCAAGGCTCCGCAGGATCGAAAGCGGCACGGCTTCGGCGGCCCAACCGCCAGCCGCGGGCGCGGCCCCGGACCGGGCAAGCCCTTCTCGGCGCGCGACGCCGGCACCCTCGCCATCCGCCGCAAGCCGGTCTGAGCCTGGTGGTCCGTGGGCACCATGCCCCGGGGCCGGGTGGCCACGGGGCTGTCCGCCAGCGGGACGCCGTGAATACATCCCTGTAGGCTTGACGGCCGCATCCCTGCGGCCGACACCCGCCGGCGGACAGCCCCGTCGCCCCCTCCCAAGTTCTATAGGTCGGGTGAGCTTGAAAATACGGCCACGGAAGGACACGGACGCCACGGAAAGCAAAGGGCATTCAAACCCTCTTCCGTGTGTTTCCGTGTTTTTCGTGGCGCACCTGTTCATCGTCAGGGATGGCGCTGGGCCATGACAGTTGATGTGAAACTCACGGCCATACCAACCCCTACGCCCCCGCTCATGGAATGCGGGAGCTTGCTCCCGCTATTCGGCACCGGGGTCAACCCAGCTGCCCAGAGCGGCGGCAAGCCGCCGGACGCTATGCGCGCATCCAAGAGGGGGTTAAACATTCCAAGCCGGAACAACCAAGACGCTGAAGGCCGATGCGGGGGTGCCGTGGCCGGACCGTTGGCGACCATGGATGGCCGCCATCGAGCGCCCAGGGACGGCTTGAGCGTGTCCGGCCACGGCGCACCCGTGTCGGCCACGGGCACGACCATGGACATGGCACGGTGCGTAGCGACGGACGAGCCTACACCAATCGGTTCAGGCAGGGCTCGTCGTTGCTCAGGCAGCGCAGGTTGTCGACGGTAGTGCGGGCGATCTCTTCCATCGCCTGCCGGGTCAGGAAGCCCTGATGTCCGGTGACCAGCACGTTGGGGAAGGTCAGCAGCCGCTGGAACAGGTCGTCCTGGATGACTTCGTCGGAGAGATCCTTGAAGAACAGGTTCTCTTCCTGCTCGTAGACATCCAGGCCCAGGCTGCTGATACGCCCGCTCTTCAGGCCCGCGATGACCGCATGGGTGTCGATGATCGCGCCGCGACTGGTGTTGATCAGCATCACGCCGGGCTTCATCAGTGCGATCGCGTCGGCGTCGATCATGGCGTGGGTCTCCGGCGTCAGCGGGCAGTGCAGACTGATGATGTCGCAGCGGCTGAGGAAGGCATCCCAGGGCAGGTATTCGATGCCCATCTCCTCGACCTCCGGGTCGGGATAGGGGTCGAAGCCCACCACCTCGCAGCCGAAGCCCTGCATGATGCGCCCGAAGGTCCGGCCGATCCTGCCGGTACCGACGATCCCGACCGTGCCGCCGTTGAGGTCGAAGCCGATCAGCCCGTCGAGCAGGAAGTTCCCCTCGCGGACCCGGTTGAAGGCGCGGTGGGTCTTGCGGTTCAGGGTCATGATCAGCGCCACGGCATGCTCGGCCACGGCGCTGGGCGAATAGGCGGGCACACGCGCGACGCGCACACCGAGATCCTCCGCCGCCTGCAGGTCGACGTTGTTGAAGCCCGCGCAGCGCAGCGCGACCAGATCGATTCCGGACTCCTTCAGGGCCTTGAGTACCTCGGCGTCGAGACGGTCGTTCACGAAGGCGCAGACGGCTGTCGCGTCCTGCGCCAGGATCACGGTATCCGGCTCCAGCCGAGGCTCGAGAAAGTGGAACTGAACGTTGCTGTCGGTCGCGGCCTGGGTCAGGAACAGGCGGTCGTACTTCTGTGCGCTGAAGACCGCGACACGGCATTCGCGGGAATCGCTCATCGAGATGCCTCTCAAGGATTGGAGAGCCCTCTAGGTTACCAGACCAGGCGCCTCATGAGAGCGGCAGCCACAGCCTTGCCGCATAGTCCCGCGCCGCGTCCCTGACCGGCAGGCGCGTGAATCCGCGGCGGGCGAAGAAGCCCTCGGCATCGGCCTGGGCCCGGACCAGGATGCCCTCATGGCCGCACGACCGCGCGGCGCCGGACGCGTCGTCCAGCAAACGTGCGCCCAAGCCCTCTCCGTGCCGTGCGGGGTCCACATACAGGCCATGCAGCAGCATCCCCGACCCCGTTCCCGGCAGGTCGCGCCGGTCGGCCAGCTCCCAGGCGGCGACAGCGACGATACCGGAGGACTGCTCCAGCACCCGCAGATGCAGGTGTCCAAGATCCTCCGGAGTGTAGCGGTAGACCGGCAGGGCCAGGCGCTTGACCCGGTCGGGCAGTTTCCAGGTGTGGATCGCCGCCTCGACCACGGTGTTCACCGCGTCGAGATCGACCCTGGTCGCATCGCGGATCCGGCTTTGCTCGGTCATGGCATCAACCCCGCAGCACGGCGGCGGGCCGCGCCGGGGTACGGGCTCGGATCCGGTCCCAGACCTTTTCGTGATAGTGATAGGCCAGGGTGTTGACCAATGGCTCGATCACGGCCACCAGACCGCCGATGACCAGGCTGCCGGTCAGTGCGAACACCACGGCGAATGCCACGGTAAAATGGACGATGCCGAACGAGATGGTCTTCATTATGACGCTGCCTCCTGTTCCAACCAATCCACCTTCCCGATACTTGTACCCTGATCAGCGCAGTAGTGAAAGATAATCGCAACTAATTTTATGATAGATTCGGACAATCACACAAACGGCCGGCCACGGTTCGAATCCGGCGCCGCGTCAGGACACCAAGCTGAATGGACATACTCCAGAACACCATAGATGAAGCGCGGCGAAGGCTGCAGAGAGAGCTCCAGGACCCTCTCGATGGCATTGCCCAGCGGCTGCCGGAGGTGTGGTTCAGCCGCGAGGCACTCTCGAGGGTCCTCCAGGAATCAATTCGCGAGCTACCGCAGTGCACCTTCGTGTACGCCCTGAACACCGGCGGCATCCAGATTAGCGACAATGTCTCCCATGCGGGCCTGCTGCCGGAGCACTTCGGGCGCGACCGCTCACAGCGCCCGTATCTGAAGCAGGTCGTGCCGGCCGATGGGTTCCTGCTTTCCGAGGCCTATATCAGCCTGCTGGGCCGGCGGCCGTCGCTCACGGCCCTGCAGTTGATCCGCGACGCCGACGGTACGGTCCTGGGTTTCCTGGGAGCGGATTTCGACCTGCGCAACCTGCCGACCACCGGGAGCCTGTACGAAGAGTCCACGGAATGGCGCCAGATCAAGGGGGACCCGTCGATTCGCGGCACCGTCTTCCTGCAGACGCGCACGGAGAGCCTGATGGACCGCGACATGGACAGCGTCCTGTCGGTCCTCGAGGAGCTCTTCACCGAGCGCGGGGTGTTCCAGTGCGTGCTGCATTTCTCGAGCAGCCGGGCCACGGTCTGGACGCTGGAAGATCCCTACCGTTATCGCATCCTGACCCACGAGGCACTCAGCGATCCGGACACCTGCCTCGCTTTCCCCAGCATGCCTTATCCGGCGAACGCATTGATGCCCGCCGAGGCAATCCCCCGAATCCTCGAGAACCTGAAGCACCTGCGCTTCGCCGACGAAACGGTCTACCTTCGCTCGTCGTCGCTCAACATCTTCAACGGCATGATCAGCCTGACCTTCTCCTGCGACGGCTCGCACTACATGACCTGGAAAGACTTCCTGGACCGTTCCGTGGGCTTCTGGCTGGGCAGCGACGGCTGACGCGGAGCGCGGGAGCTCGGTCCCGTTTTTTGGCGCCGGAACCGCCACGGATTCCCCATAGCGGCGGCAAGCCGCCGCACTCCAAAGGCGCTGCGCGCCGGGGTTACACCTCGCGGTAGATGCGGGCGCCCTCGGTCACGAACTCGGCGGCTTTCTCCTGCATGCCTTTTTCCAGCGCCTCCTGCTCGGACAGCCCCTTTTTCGCAGCGTAGTCGCGCACGTCCTGGGTGATCTTCATCGAGCAGAAGTTCGGACCGCACATGGAGCAGAAGTGCGCGACCTTGTGCGCGTCCTTGGGCAGGGTCGCGTCGTGGTACTCGCGCGCGCGCTCCGGGTCCAGCGACAGGTTGAACTGGTCCTGCCAGCGGAACTCGAAACGCGCCTTCGACAGCGCGTTGTCGCGCACCTGCGCGCCGGGGAAGCCCTTGGCGAGGTCGGCCGCGTGGGCGGCAATGCGGTAGGTGATGATCCCCTCGCGCACGTCGTCCTTGTTCGGCAGGCCCAGGTGCTCCTTCGGGGTCACGTAGCAGAGCATCGCGGTGCCATACCAGCCGATGTTGGCGGCGCCGATGCCCGAGGTGATGTGGTCGTAAGCGGGCGCGATGTCGGTGACCAGCGGGCCAAGCGTGTAGAACGGGGCCTCGAAGCAGTCGACGAGTTCCTTGTCGACGTTCTCCTTCACCCTATGCAGCGGGATGTGGCCCGGGCCCTCGATCATCACCTGCACGTCGTGCTCCCAGGCGATCTTGGTCAGTTTACCCAGCGTCTCCAGCTCGCCGAACTGGGCGGCGTCATTGGCGTCGGCGAGACAACCTGGCCGCAGGCCGTCGCCGAGCGAGAAAGAGACGTCGTAGGCCTTCATGATCTCGCAGATCTCGGCGAACCGGGTGTACAGGAAGTTCTCGCGGTGATGCGCCAGGCACCACTTGGCCATGATCGACCCGCCGCGCGAAACGATGCCGGTGACCCGGTCGGCGGTGAGCGGCACGTACTGCAGGCGCACACCGGCGTGGATGGTGAAATAGTCCACGCCCTGCTCGGCCTGCTCGATCAGGGTGTCGCGGAACAGTTCCCAGGTGAGTTCCTCGGCCTTGCCGTCGACCTTTTCCAGCGCCTGGTAGATCGGCACCGTGCCGATGGGCACCGGGCTGTTGCGCAGGATCCACTCGCGGGTCTCGTGGATGTTCTTCCCCGTCGACAGGTCCATCAGCGTGTCGCCGCCCCAGCGGCACGACCAGACCAGCTTCTCGACCTCCTCCTCGATACTGGAGGTGACCGCCGAATTGCCGATGTTGGTGTTGATCTTCACCCGGAAGTTGCGCCCGATGATCATCGGCTCGAGTTCCGGGTGATTGATGTTCGCGGGGATGATCGCGCGGCCCGCCGCGACTTCGTCGCGCACGAACTCGGGGGTGATCGTGTCGGGGATGCGGGCGCCGAACGGCTCGCCGGCGTGCTGGCGCAGCAGCTTCGCGTAGCGGGGGTCGGCGCGCATCTCCTGCAGGCGGTTGTTCTCGCGGATCGCGACGAATTCCATCTCCGGGGTCACGATGCCGCGGCGCGCGTAATGCATCTGGCTGACGTTGGCGCCGGGCCGGGCGCGGCGCGGCGCGCGGATGTGCGCGAAGCGTAGGCTGGCCAGCGCCGGGTCTTCTGCGCGGGCGCGACCGAACGCCGACGTCGGACCGTCCAGCCACTCGGTGTCACCGCGCTGGTCGATCCAGGTGCCGCGCAGGTCGGCCAAGCCCTGCAGCAGGTCGATCCGCGCCTGCGGGTCGGTGTACGGCCCGGAGGTGTCGTAGACCGTAATCGGCGGGTTCTCCTCGGCGCCCATCGAGGCCTGGGTCGGATCCTGGGACACCTCGCGCATCGGCACCCGGACGTCGGGCCGACTGCCCTCGACGAAGATCTTCCGCGAGTTCGGAAACGGTCGGGTCACGGCCTCGGACACGCGGGCCGTGCTGCGGATGAAATCGTCAGGAATGGCGCTCATGGTGTTTCCTCGGGGTCTGGGCGGACAGAGGAAACGGGGCAGCAAGCGCGGGCTGCTGCAAGCTTCCCTCCGCCGGTGCGAGCCGGATCAGGTTCAAGGGGACTCTCTCAGCCGGCAACCCGCCGACACCCCCAGCTTCGTAATGCCTTCGCCAGACGCTATAGGACCCGTGCGCGCTTTGCAAGAAGTCGCGCCACGGCAACGCGCCGTAGGAGGCCGGGACTGCGTGCAAAGCGCGCAAAAGCGAACACCATGCGTTTCTTGAAGTGACCGACGCATGCACGCGGAGATGAACATCGCCTTCACCGGGGACGCCGACGTCGACTTCGTGAAAGGCATGATCCCGCACCACGTCGGTGCGATCGAGATGGCGCGCGTGGTCCTGGAATACGGCGAGGACCCGGAAATCCGCGCGCTGGCTGAAGAGGTCATCGCGGCCCAGGAAGAGGAGATCGAGCAGATGCGCGCCTGGCGGGCCGAACGCGGCCACGGGGAGTAGACGTTTTCGGGACGGGGACAGATTTATAAATCTGTCCCCGGGCATTCCCGGGGCACCGGGGCGCTGTGCCGCTCAGACGCCGTACTCGTCCCGGTAGGCCCTTAGCGCCGCAAGGTGCGCCGGGTCCCGCCCTTCCGCCTCGAGCATCGCGATCAGGTCGGTCAGGCGTGCGACGCGGATAACTTCCAGGCCGAAATCGCTCTCGACCTCCTGGATGGCCGAGCGATCGCCGCGGCCGCGTTCCTCGCGATCCAGGGCGATCGCCACGGCCACCGGCTCGGCGCCGGCTGCACGGATGATCTCGACCGACTCGCGGATGGCCGTGCCGGCGGTGATCACGTCGTCCACGATCAGCACCCGACCCTGCAGCGGCGCGCCGACGATGTTGCCGCCCTCACCATGGTCCTTGGCCTCCTTGCGGTTGAACGCCCAGGGCAGATCGCGCCCGTGGTCCAGATGCAGCGCTATCGCCACCGCCGCCGCGAGCGGTATGCCCTTGTAGGCGGGACCGAAGATCAGGTCGAACTCCAATCCGCTGGCGACGACCGCCTCGGCGTAGTAGCGGCCCAGCCGCGAGAGATCCGAGCCGCGGCTGAACAGCCCGGCGTTGAAGAAATACGGGCTCACACGGCCCGACTTCAGCGTGAACTCCCCGAAGCGCAACACCTCGCGCTCGAGGCAGTAGGCAAGGAATTCCTTGGCGGACATGCGAAACACCCCGAAAAACCGCCATTGTGGCACAGCGCATGCCGCCATGGGGTGCGGCCAGCCGCTGCGCCCGCTCTTCCCCAGGCGCGTCGGCAGGGGTATCGTTCGCGCCCATGCGCATCCTCAGCCTCAACGCCAACGGCATCCGAGCCGCCGCCCGCAAGGGCTTCTTCGACTGGTTGCCGGAGGTCGGTGCCGACGTCGTCTGCCTGCAGGAGACCAAGGCCCGCATCGAGCAACTGGCGGACCCGATTTTCCACCCCGACGGTTATCACTGCGCCTACGTGGACGCGGAAAGACCGGGCTACAGCGGTGTCGCGATCTACAGCCGGAAGCAGCCGGACGCGGTCATCACCCACTGCGGGCTCGACGAGGCCGACCGCGAGGGGCGTTACGTGGAGATGCGCTTCGGCGAGCTTTCGGTGGTATCGCTGTACCTGCCTTCAGGATCCTCGGGTGACCATCGGCAGGAATCCAAGGTCCGGTTCCTGGATTTCTTCCTGCCCTGGCTGCAGGAGCGCGCCCGCGACGGCCGCGAGTGGCTGATCTGCGGCGACTGGAACATCGCCCACCGCGAGATCGACCTGAAGAACTGGAAGTCGAACCAGAAGAACTCGGGCTTCCTGCCCGAGGAACGCGCATGGATGGACAAGGTCTTCGATGAAGTCGGCCTGGTCGATGTCTTCCGCAGGCTGGACCCGCGGCCGGAGCAATACACCTGGTGGTCCAACCGCGGGCAGGCCTGGGCGAAGAACGTGGGCTGGCGCATCGACTACCAGGTCGCGACACCGCGGCTTGCAGCAACCGCCCGGGATCCGGTGATCTTCAAGGACCAGCGGTTCTCGGACCACGCGCCCTTCTGGATCGATTACGACTTCACGCCGGGGCAGTGAAATGCGACCGTGTGCGGCCGCGTCTGGCGCCGAACGGTGCGTGCGCTGGGTTTCACCCACCCTGCCTCTCCGCACCATTTGCCCTACCCTGCGGGAGGCGAGCCCTCTCGCCGATCGGGCGTCGGGTCGATCGCCGGTGGCAGGGGATTCGGCTGGCGCTGGATCGCCCAGAGGGCTGGCCTCCCACAGGGGGCCACCATGCGCTGTCGGCGCCGGGAGCTTCGGTGCGGTGGCCCGGTCCGCGGGTGTCGGCCGCAGGGATGCGGCCGTCAAGCCTACAGGGAGGTATTCAC
>SL_5KL_010_SEDDRAFT_10000445_pt1 | contig 26231 bp, 25 predicted proteins | sample SodLakKL_010_SED_FD_9118 | JGI IMG/M metagenome (IMG submission 9118) | reverse complement strand
AAAACGATAACTGGATTCCATGGCTACGGAACTATTTTCAATAATAATGGTAATAACCTCCTTTCTCCTTTCCTGCCTGCTGGTTAAAGGGTATTGTATTCGGAAGACTTACCCGGCTAGGGGATGATAACCTGAAGCAGACAGGGCCGGTTTTTCCAACCAATTGCTAAGAAAAAAACCCTAAAATGATTCTCCTTCTATATTAAATATCGCCTTTTCAGATCCTTTGTTAAATATTTTTTTCAATTTGTTTTTTATTACCGGGCTGGTATTGTTTTTTACTGCTCCAACCAGGTGGACTAAAACAGGAAACCCGAACTCCCCTTTTTGGAGTTGAAATGGGGTTGGCGTAAAGAAAAATAAAAAGCGGAAAGCAAAGTTTAAGCAGGGCACGGGATTAAAAGAGAGAAAAAAGATTAAGAAGCCTGAAAAGTTGTTGAAGGGGGTAATAGTTAATGAAAAAAAAGCCGTGGTCAGTTGATGATTTATTTGCTTTTAAATGTCCGGGGGGGCCAGAACTGGCTCCTGATGGAAAAAAATCAGTTTTTACTGTGCAGAATCTGGATCGGGAAGAAGATAAAACAATTTCCCGGGTTTTTTTCTTTGATGGTCAGGACTGTCGGCCATTGACTTCTTCGGGCAAGGATAGTTCTCCACGTTTTTCTCCAGATGGTCAGCAGGTGGCCTTCATTTCCAATCGGAAAGAAAAATCACAGCTATTTCTTTTATCCCTACAGGGAGGGGAGCCCAGGCTGTTGGAAACAGAAAAAGAAGTAAAAAGCTTTTTCTGGCATCCCGATGGAAAAAGGCTGATTTTCACTTCGGAGGAGATTTGTAAGGAGGATGACTGGCAGCCCTATGCTGGTGCTCCGCCTGGAGATGGGGAAAGACTGCGCAAACTGGCCCAAAAGGAAGAAAAAAAGCAGGATAAAAAAGAAGAAAAGCAGGAGGAAAAAGAAAACCGGGTCCGGGTTATTAATTCTTTCCGGTATCGTTTTGATGGCAGGGGCTATCTGGGGCATACCGTCCAGCAAATTTATCAATTAACTATTCCGGCAGGGTTTGATGAGGAGCCGGAGGTGGAACAGCTGACCCGGGGGGATTATGATCACGAACACCCCGCCCTGGATCCTTCCGGGCGTTATCTGGTTGTCGTGGCCAATAACAGGGATTTAGAAGGTATGGATCCCTGCAGGGACCTCTGGATCTGGGACCTGGAAAAAAAGGAAGGCTATTTAATTTATAAAGGGCCAGGACCTATTTTCTCTCCCCAGTGGTCTTATTGCGGCAGCTTTATTTATTTTGGAGGCCATGATATGCAGGAAGGCCTCTCAACCACCAGTCACCTGTGGCGGCTGGGCGTTCAGGAAAGCCTTAAGGAAATTGCCGAAGAAAAACCCCCCCGGGAACTGGGGGTGGAACAGGCCGAAAATTTACTTAAAAAAAGGGACCGTCCCGTGGGCAGTTATGTCCAATCTGAGCCCCGGGGAGGAGGGGGCAGTTTTATTCACTCCCGGCAGGACGGTGTATATTTTACGATGACCGTGGATGGAGTCCCGGGAATTTTTCGGGTTAATAACTCAGGGGAAATTGAAGAAATTTTCTACTGCCGGGATCAGGTAATTACCAGCTTTCATACCAATGAACAGGGCTTAATTTTCACTTCAGCAACCGGAGATAGGCTGGATGAAGTATATATGCTCGGAACGGGACAAATTAAACCCATTACCGATCTGAATGGAGAACTTTTTGCTGAACGAGAAATTGCCAGTCCCCAGGAAATCAATTATTCCAGTTTTGATGGTCAAAAAGTGCAGGGCTGGGTTTATTACCCCTCCTCCGGGTCAAATTTCCCCCTGATGCTCTTAATTCATGGGGGTCCACATGGTGCCTATGGTCCCTCCTTTTCCTTTAAAGCTCAACTATTTGCCAGCCAGGGTTATGCGGTCTTTTTACCCAATCCCCGGGGTAGCGAAACCTATGGGCAGGAATTTGCCAGCTGTATTGATGGAGATTGGGGTAACCTGGATTATGAAGATATAGTGGCCGGGGTTAAGGCTGTTGTGGATCAGGGCCGTATTGATCGGGATAACTTATTTGCCCACGGCTGGTCCTATGGAGGATATATGGCCTGCTGGATTCCTACTCAAACGGAGATGTTTAAAGCAATTTGTGCGGGAGCCAGTGTCAGTAACCTTCTGAGCGGATATGGTACTTCGGATATTACCCTTTCAGATGAATGGGAATATGGAGGAACCCCCTGGGAGAATCCGGATAAATTGATGAAGCATTCGCCCCTGGGTTATGTGGATAAGGTAAAGACTCCGCTGCTACTGATGCATGGGGAAAATGATATGCGCTGTCCGCCGGGTCAGAGTGAAGAGTTTTTTATTGCTCTAAAAAGATTGGGGCAGGAGGTAGCTATGATCCGATATCCCGACGAATTCCACGGTTTGCGCCGGCCCCGGCACCGGGAAGATTTTTATCAGCGGTTACTGGCCTGGTTTAATCATTATCGGGAAATGAAAGAATAAGTAATTTAATCAGAAAAAATGAAAGTGAGAAAAAAGTTTAGATTAGAAAGGAAGTGTTTTCGTGGAAGCGATTGATCTGCGAAGTGATACGATTACCCGTCCTACGGAAAAAATGAGGCAGGTAATCGCGGGAGCTGAAGTAGGGGATGATGTATATGGAGAGGATCCTTCCATTAACTGCCTGGAACAGCTTGCGGCAAAAAAGCTGGGTAAAGAAAAGGCCCTTTTTGTTCCTTCGGGAACAATGGCCAATCAGATTGCAGCTATGGTCCATACCAGTCCCGGTGATGAAATTATAACAGAAATTACCAGTCATATTTTCCTTTATGAGGCAGGAGGCCTGGGACGGTTGGGGGGAGTTCAAACCCATGTTCTGCAGGGAGAGCGGGGTCTCTTTTCCCCCGAAGACCTGGAAGGAGCTATTCGGGGAGAAAATATTCACTTCCCCCGGACTACCCTGGTAGCTTTTGAGAATACTCATAATCGGGCCGGGGGCAGGGTTTTTTCTCCAGAGGAACTGGCTCCCCACCTGGAAATATGCCGCCAGGCCGGGATTAAGACCCATCTGGATGGAGCCCGAATCTTTAATGCAGCAGTAGCCCTGGAAATAACCCCCGATCTTCTGGTCCAGGATTTTGATTCAGTCTCTTTCTGTCTATCCAAGGGATTGGGTGCTCCAGTAGGTTCTATCCTCAGCGGTTCGACTGATTTTATTCATGAAGCCCGCAGGGTTCGGAAAATACTGGGTGGAGGAATGCGGCAGGGAGGCATACTTGCTGCTGCAGGAATCCTGGCCCTGGAAGAAGCCGAAGCCCGTCTGGCCCGGGATCATCGCCTGGCCAGGATCCTGGCCGAAGCTATTGAAAAAATGGATAATTTCCAACTGGAATTCCCTGTAGAATCAAATATTGTGGTAGGAAAATACCTGGGTGCTCAGAAAATAGGAGAGGTTGTGGCGAGACTGAAGGAAAAAGGTCTGCTGGTCAATGCTTTTGGCCCTTCTTCACTTCGTCTGGTAACTCATCAGGATGTAAAAGAAGAAGAGGTTTATCAAGCAGCAGAAATTATGGGATCAATTTAGCCTAAAAAGAAGGAAAATTTTTCCATTCATAGAATTATAAGGAAAAGATGACTGGAGAGATTTTTATGGAGAAACGAAAAAAGATTGGTGAAATCCTCCTGGAAAAAGGTTTCATCGGACCGGAAGAGCTGAATAAGGCTCTGGCCCTGCAAAAAAACAATTCGCCTCATCAGCCTCTGGGATTAATTCTGGAGGAAATGGGAGCTATTAATGAAAGACAGCTGGCCCAGGGGTTGGGTTATCAATTCAATCTGCCCTTTGTTGACCTTTCCCGGGAATTGCCCGTTCCTGAGGTGGCGAAAAAATTACCCGAAGCAACCGCCCGGCAATGCCGGGCTTTGCCTTTGCAGTATTCCCAGAACCGCTACCTGGTTGCCGTGGAGGATCCCCGCAATATTGCTCTCCTCGATGTTCTCCCGGGAATTCTGGGTGGTGAAGTAGAAATTGCGGTAGCCCCCGCCGGCCAGCTAAAAAGATTGATCAATCAGCTTTATTCCGGGTCTGAGGATCCAACTGCTGTAGAACTTGCTGATCAAATATTGGAAGAAGCCCTGTTGCGGGACGCCAGTGATATTCACCTGGAACCATCTGCAGAAAAGGTAATGGTTCGGTACCGGGTGGATGGCGTTCTGGAAACAGGGTTTTTTGTACCTAAAACCAGGCACCTCTCCCTTATTTCTCGTTTTAAGATTATGGCTGGAATGGATATTGGGGAAAAAAGAAGGCCTCAGGATGGGCGCTTAAAACTAAAAAAGGATCAGAACTATGATCTGAGACTGGCTACCCTTCCGGCCTATCACGGGGAAAGGCTGGCTATAAGGATCCTGGATCGCTTTTCTATTCCCAGGCTGGATAAGCTGGGTTTGAATCAAGATCAGCAAAAAAAAGTTGAACAAACCCTGGGTTTCCGGGATGGGATTTTTCTGGTTACGGGGCCAACTGGAAGTGGGAAAACTACTACCCTGTTTTCTATGCTTAGGGTTTTACAACAGGAAAACCTCAATATTACTACCGTAGAAGATCCCATTGAATATATTTTACCTGGAGTCAGCCAGATTCAGGTTAATCACCGGATTGGTCTTGATTTTGCATTTTTGCTCCGCTCAATTCTCCGCCATGATCCTGATGTGATAATGGTGGGCGAGATCAGGGATATGGAAACTGCAGAAATTGCAGTTAATGCTGCCCTGACCGGTCACCTTGTATTAAGCACTCTTCATACCCATGATGCTCCTTCCGCAATTATTCGCCTCCTGGATATGGGAATTGAGCCCTATCTTCTGGCATCCACAATAATTGGAATCATGGGACAGCGATTGATTCGGAGGCTCTGTCCGGATTGTTCTACCGGTGAGGAATTGCCCGTATGGGCCACGGGCTCCCTGGAAGAACAAAGCCTGGACCCAGGGAAGGTAAAGGAGACAACGGGTTGTCAGGGGTGTTTTGGGACTGGCTATCGGGGCCGAACAGCCCTGGCCGAAATTCTTTTCCCGGATGATAATCTGCGGGAACAGATTGTAAGGAAACACTCAGCAGTTAAGCTTAAGAGGGCTGCAGCCCTGTCCATGGAAGGAGATTTAAAAGAAGAGGGCTGGAAAAAAGTAGAGCGGGGAGAAACTTCCCTGGAGGAGGTGCTTAGAGTTGTTCCCTCAGAACCACAGGCCGGGGGCACCGGATAGGTTCTTCTCATATAAAGGGGTTGATCAAAAGGGGCAAAGGGTTCAGGGAGAAGTGATGGCTAAAAATGCACGCGCTGCATTGCAGGAATTAAGGGGGCAGGGTTATCTGGTTTTGAAATTAAAAAGGGTTTCTTCCTTTACTAAAAAGCACAGGGGAAAAAGAGGGGGAGAGGAAAAGAGGTTAATGCTCTTTTCCTATCAAATGGCACTTCTCCTGGAAGGGGGCCTGCCCCTGATGGGCTCCCTGGAACTATTGGGCCGTCAGACCCCAGAAAAAAAGTTCAAAGTGGCCCTGGGAAGGATAAAAGAGCAGCTATTACATGGGCATTCTTTATTTTCAGCGATTTCGGAACATCCCGGTTTTTTCCCCCCTTTTTTCCTGCAAATGATCAGGATTGGAGAGGAGACCGGACGGAGTCCGGAGATTTTGAAAAACCTGGCCCGATATTATCAGCGGCGGCAGGAACTGAAAAGAGAAATCACCCAGGCCCTGCGCTACCCAATTTTTGTCCTGGCAGTTGCTGGGGGAGTGATATTTTTCCTTTTATTCAATGTTGTTCCTTACTTTGCTACTATGTATGGGGATTTTGGACAGGAACTGCCCTCTTTTACCCGACTGATTCTGGTGAAAAGTGAGATCTTAAAGAAAATAGGACCGCAAGCAGGACTTCTTTTGTTAATTTCTTGGGGAGGGGGCAAACAGTTAATCAGGCGGGAACAAGTAAAAAAGCGCCTGGACAGGTTAAAAGCAGGAGTTTCTCCCCTGACGAAAATTATCTGGGCCCGAATCGCTTCCAGCCTCAGCCTGTTATTTAAGGCAGGTATTCCCCTGGATCGCAGTGTTGAATTAATCGGGGAGCAGATTGAAAATAAATATTTCCAGGAGGGGCTGGGTCGGGTCAGAAACAGAGTGGAACGAGGGGAGCAGTTGTCCCGGGCCCTGCAAAGTGAGTTAAACCCTGAGCCGTTTTTAATTTCCATGATTGAACTGGGTGAAGAAACGGGGAAAACCGAAGAACTGGCTCAGCAGGCGGCACTTCATCTGGAGGATGAAGTTGAGGCCTGGTTTAAAAAAATTACCGCTCTACTGGAACCAGTAATGATTATTTTTGTGGCTGGCGTGGTGGGCCTGATAATGCTGGGCCTGGTTTTACCCATGCTGGAAATGCTCCAGGTCTGGTAAAGAGNTGCNCCAGGTTAGGGGGATAGGAGAAGAANGTGATCCGGNGGNTTTTCCNGGAGGAGGNGNGGATAAATGAGGACAGAGCAGGTTAGGAAGTCAGGGGGGGTTTCTTTACTGGAAGCATTACTTGCAGTAATTATCATGGGAATTTTTTATTCCATTGTGGCCGGAATGGGTTGGAACCCGTTGATCCTGGGATTGGAACAGGAAGCCCGCCATCTGGCAACTGATTTACGCTGGGCCCAACACCGTTCAATCCACCGGAGGGTAAATCACTATATTGAACTGGATATCAATAAAGATAGCTATCGCATAATTATCGGGGAGGAGAATGAAGTGGAAGTGCTCCGGGAGAGAGAATTACGGGAAGGAGTAACCCTTGAGGGTATTACCCTGGGAGAACCTGTTTTTCACTTTACCCCTACTGGTGCTCCATCCCGCGGAAATTCCATCATCCTGAGGGAAGGAAATAAGAGGGGCCGGGTGATAACCGCGGTTGGAACAGGACGGATACGGATCAGTATATCAGGGGAGGAGGGATAAAACTGGACAGAAAGGGACTGGTTTTATGGGAAGTTCTGCTGGGCCTGTTTTTTTTAATTATCCTGATAGCAGCTCTTACCCCGGGATGGGTTAACTGGAAGTTTCTGGACAGGGAGGCTCAGGTGATGAGCGAAGCGGTTTTCATCGGACAGGGAACCCTGGAAAAAATGATGGCTCAGGGTCTGGGTGGAGAAAGGGAAGAGGTTCTGGGTGTTTTCCAGGTGGAAAAAAGTAAAACCCCCTTTTCCAACCTGCAATTGCTGCAGGTCAGGGTTATCTGGGAGAGCGGAGAGGAAAACAGGAAAATAAAACTGGAAACTTTATTTAATCCGGATTGTCTTTTAAGAGGTAGGGTGGAATCATGAATCGAGGATTTCTGCTTTTAGAGATATTGCTGGCCCTCTTTTTAACAGGGATTTTGTGGTTGGGGCTCAGTACTCTGTACCTTGCTGTGGGGAACAACTGGGTGGAGAGCAGCGGGAACTTTGACTTCCGGCAGCAGCAGAGAATTATCGGGGAGAGGATAGTCCGTAAAATTCGGTTGGCCCGCCCGGAAACAATTTTTTTCGGAGAGAGTTTTAATTCTAATGGTACTTACGGTCGCATAGAGATGGAGCTCAATTTTGAGCCCCAGCGCAAAATTGCTTTTTATCAGAGAGGAAATAATGTACTGCAGGGAGTGAAAAACCCGGGGCAGACTGTATTCAGTGGGATGTCCCTGGGATTGGGTCTGGAAAAACTGGAATTTAAGCCCCAGGGGAGGGCTATAAGGGTAAAAATTAAGACTGAAAATAAAACTCTAACAACCTACGTTATTCCCCGGGGGGAGGTGTTTATTGATGAATAATAGGGGTTCTGTTCTGCTGCCCATTTTGATAGTGGGCCTGGTTTTTTCTGCTACTCTGGGTGCCCAGTACCGGGAGAGTCGTCGGGAAATGATGATCAGTCAGAATCTTTTCCGCCAGCAGCAGTTATTCTATTATGCTGAGGCGGGTCTGGTTTTGGGCCTGGAAAAATTACAAGAGAACCCTGAATGGGAGCCCAANAATTGCGGGTATTNACTGCCAGGCCCGGGAGGTTTTATCCTGGAAAGACAGGAGGAGGAGGGGAATAAATTCCTTATATCCCAGGGTTACCTGGATTCAGAAAAATTATTCTTAACAGCGAGTTTTTCCCTGGTTCCCGTGGAAAATGGCAATGGTGTGGAAAAAGAAGTGGGTCTTAACTGGTGGAGAGAAGGCCGCCCGGAAATTATAAAAACCCAATAAAGGCAGGGAGGATAAAATGTTTACTCTGGACTGGGGAACAGCAGCGTTAAAGATGATCAGGTTTTCGCGGAGCAAAGGGGAATATTGGCCCCAGGAGTTTCAGGTTCTTACCCTTCCGGATAAACCACTGGGAATAGAGCAGGATGATGTAAGGTTAATGCGGCAATATCTCCAGGAAATATTTAAAGCAATCAAAATGTCTCGGGGCCGGCTAAGAATGTCTTTACCTGCTACAGGCAGCAACCTGTTGTTATTAAACCTGCCCTCTCTGAACAAACGGGAATTGAGTGAAGCAGTTCACTGGGAGGTTTGCCGGCTCCTGAATCAGGATCCCGATTCAGGGGTAATTAGTTTTTCTGTAATTGAAGAGAATAAGGAGGGAATAAGAGTGCTGGCTGCAGCTCTGGAGCAGAGGGTAATTGATTTTGTTCAGGCTGCCCTCCCCCGCAACCCCTGGATAAGGGTCGAGCGGGCAACCCTGACCCCTGTTGCCCTTTCTGCTCTACTGGGAGGGGGTAAAAAAAATCTAATTGTAATTGACTGTGGAAACAGCAAAACCGATCTTCTTTTTCTCAGGGAAGGAAAACCTTTCTTTATGCGGCGGTTGGGTGGGCCAATGCAGGGGAGTGATTTATTGGAGGAACAAGGTGAGGTTGATAAAACGGCCCATCTTGTTGGAGAAATCTCAAGGGCCTTAATGTATGTTCCGGAAATCGATATCAGGTCAGAAGTAGAAAGAATTGTCCTGGTCGGAGGTCAGGGACAGCACCCGCAACTGGCCAACAACCTTGAAAATAGATTTCAGATTAAGGTCTCCTCCCCGGAAAAGGGCTGGCCTCAAGGAAAAGAGGAAAAAGCGCTTCTGGCTCCGGCCCTGGGCCTGGCACGACTGGGAGGGCAGAGAAATGGAAGGAATTGATTTTGCTCGATTTATACGGAAGTCCGTATCCTGGAAGCCTCTGGTTATGCTGGGTTTAATTCTTTTAACGGGTTTTTTTCTGGGGGGAAAATATTTTAATGTGAGAGAAGAGTTAAATTATTATCAGCAGGAAGATTTGCGTCTGGAGCGGCTAATTAATAAAAAGGAAAAGGAGGCCAGTGGAGAACAATATCTCNGGGAAAAAATAATTAAAAAAGAAGCGAGGGTGTTTTTTTTGGAAGACCTGTTTCCAAAAAATAACATTATTGATAAGACAAGGGAAATAATCAGGGCCATACCTGAAAACATATATATTACCCTGCTCCAGGTTATTGCTGAGGAACAGGTGATTCTGGAAGGTTATTTACCTGATAATCTTAAGGATAATTATATTGAAAACAGCCTCCAGGAGGTTTTTTCTGAGCAGAAATTTACAATGAAAACGAATTATTCTGGTGGGGAAAGCGGGGGACAGTGGTTTATTCTGGAGGCCAATACCCCAGCACTTTCGCCCTAACGGCCATTTTGGTGGAGGTCTGTAAAACCCCATATTGATTGGACTGAGCCTTCACTGGCTGGGTTAAGGAGGTTGTCCTACCCGTGGATGATGAGCCCAGTCTCGGGCTATAGGGTCCTTCATTAAACAGTCCTGTTGGTAAGGGGCAGTGTGGTGGCCGTGACAAACACCCTTAACCTTGAAAAGGGGTCCCTTAACTGACTGATATAAGCAAATCAGCGTTATGTTCTAAACGACAATCTGCATGATTTATGTACTCTCCAAAAATTGAACACCCTTCATGCCCATCAAACGGCAGGGTGAGGTCAGGCACCTCTTAAAGGACGGGAATGTCAGAGTGGTCAAGAAAATCTTTACCATCCAGGTGTTGTATGATTCAACCCGCTACCCACAGCCCATCATCATGGTTCATGCCAGTGCCAGTCATAAGAAACTAAAGCTTATAGAACCCGCAAGCACATTGCTCATGGAAAGGAGGATGGCTGGGTAAGGAAGCCATTCCTCCCCCGCCTCTTGAGGTGGGGGTATCCTGGTTAAAAAAGACGATGAAATTTAGGGTTAAAATCCTGGCAATTTCCGGCCTGATTCTGGGGTTCTTCTTATCCTTTTTCTTTTTTATTCTTCCTGTGCAGGAAAAAACCGAACAGGTCCGGGTGCAAATTGAAAAAAAGATGATCCTGATAGAAAATCTGCAGGAAAAAATGGAAGGGAAAAGACTATTGAGGGCAAAAATTAAAGGTTTGCAGGAAGAGATAAAGGATCTAGAAAAATTTTTTCCCGTATCAGAAGGTTACGCAGAAAAAATCCAGCAATTACTGGAAACAGAAGCTGAAAAGAGGGGTACTGCTGCCTATTCCTGGGATTACTGTTATCAGCCAGGGCTATTAGATATTGAGGGTTCCTGGCAGGGGGAATATGAGGATTTAATGCGTTTTTTGCAGTTTGTGGAGGATTTGCCCCAGGCTTTAAAGATCAGGGAACTGAGGTTGGAGGGAGAAAAATTCTTAACCTTAAAATTGAAAATGGGAATTCCCCTGCTGGAAGGGGGTGTTGAATTTGAGCTTTAGAGTAGGGGAAAACCTGGAGTTGATTATCTTCATTATTCTGGCAATTGGGGCGGGAATTCTATTCTGGAGTGGTGGAACAGAAGAAGGAGAAGAATTTCTTATTGGGAGTGAATTTAAAGGGGATAGTCCCAGCTCCCCTCCAGCAGAATCGGTAGCCCTTTTTGTTTATGAAGGGAGAAGGACAATTCCACCCAACCCTTTTTTGCCTGGCAAAGAAGAAATTGCGGGGGAGTTACCCCGCCCCGAAGGGCTTGTTTTAAAGGGGATTATTAGCCGGGATGAGGAAAAACTTGCAATAATAAAAAAAGGAAAGGACACAATTTTTGCAGGGAAAAATTCTACTTTTGGTCAGTGGAAAATCGCGGGCTTCTTTTCGCAATACCTGATCTTAAAAAAAGGGGAAAAGCGAGTATACTATTTTTTTCCCCTGGAAGGTGATTAAACTTGCATAATATAGTAATATTGTTTATCATTATTATGTTCTTGACTGTTTCCGTTGGAGCCGGGGAAGGGGAAATTAATATTTCCTTCAGTAATGTTGACCTGGCTGATGCTCTGCGGGCCCTGGCTGACATTGCCGGGGTAAATTTGTTGATCTGCTCCCGGTTGGAGGGAACTGTTTCTGCTCACCTGGAGGGCATCAGTTTTTCCGAGGCCTGGTCGGGTCTGATTCTATCCCAGGGGCTGGATTTTATAAAAACTGATAATACCTACCTGGTTGGGTCCCGGGAATTAATTGCTGAATTGCGATCCCAGGAAAAGATTGTTGTTTTGCAGACAGATAATGTGCCGCCGGATAAGATAATAACCTGGGCCGAGGTGATTTTTCCAGGAGTAAGAATGGCCAGTGATGGGTTCAGCAACAGTCTGGTATGCAGTGGACCAGAAGAGGAAATTGTCTACCTGCAGAAAGTTATTAATCGAATGGATCAGCCTGGGGAAGGGGAACTCAGCCGGATAATCAGGTTGGAACACCTCCTGCCAGAGGAAGGTGCAGAAATAGTTGCCACTTTTCACCCGGACCTGCTGGTAAAAGAGGATTGCCGGAGATCCATTCTGATCCTGAGAGGACCCCGGGCCTCCCTTGATGAAGCCCGTTCTTTACTGGCCCATATGGATCAGGCCTATCCCGAGGAAAAAATCAGGATGAAGCGCCTGGCTTATGGAGACCCTGATTATACTGGTGAGCTCCTCCGGGAATTGTTTCCCCAGGCGGGAATTCTGGTTGATCATAGATTAAATAAGCTTATTCTCAGGGGGGATCCCGAAACTTTGATTGAAATCCAGGAAATTCTTCCTCGGATGGATCAACCCCGACCGCTGATAATGGTTGAATTTCGCCTGGAGGAAATTTCCAGCAAATTTCTGAAAAATCAGGGACTGAACTGGGATTGGGGTCCGGAAATAAATTTTTTTGATAAAGATTTTTTATCTGGAGAACAGCCCCTGACCTTCAACCTGGATTACTTGTTGCAACTACTGGAAGAAAAGGGGGTTTCCGAAACTATCGCCCGTCCCCGCCTGACAACCCTGGATGGAGTAGAAGGTCAGATGATTATTGGGGACAGGATTCCTATCCGAGGAGCAAGAATAGATAATGGAGAAGAACAGGTCAGCTATTTCCAGACCGGAATAATTATTTCTTTCACTCCCAGGGTTGGGGCGGATGATTACATTACTCTTAAGGTTCAACCCCAGGTCAGTACCATTGGTGAAGACCTGGATAAGGGGTTTCCCCAGGTCAGAACCCGGGAAGCCCAGACTATAGTCCGGGTAAAATGTGGGGATACCTTTGCAGTTGGAGGCCTGATCCAGCAGCAGGACCGCCGGTCCGATGCAGCTATCCCCTGGCTTAGTGATCTGCCCCTGATTGGCTCCTGGTTTTCCTCTAAGGAGGAAGATCAACAGAGTACCGAGTTGATTATTTTTATTACTCCCCACATAATAGGAGATGGGGAGGAGAAACCTGACCTGTAAAGAAGAATGGTTTGTAGAGGAAATATTTTAGAAAAAAGGGAGGCTGTAAATGGAAAATAGAATTGCTCGACTCCAAGAGAAAATTAAGGAACAGGAACTGGACGGTCTTATTATTAACAACCCCTCCAACCGATTTTATGCCAGCGGATTTACCGGTTCGGCGGGCACAGTTCTAATTTCAGAGGAAAAAGCCTGTTTAATTACCGATTTTCGTTACACTGAGCAGGCCGGGGAGCAAGCTCCTCATCTGGAGATAATAGAACATGGATCCCAAAAAGTTGATACTCTGGTGGAAATTTTGCACCAGGAAAAGGTAAAAAGAGCCGGTTTTGAAGCAGATTTTGAAACCTATTCCACCGTAGAGCAGCAACTCCGGGGCAAAATTAAGGATGTGGAATGGGTTCCTACTCAGAATATGGTTGAAGATTTAAGGAAAATAAAAAGCCAGGATGAAATCCAAAACCTGCAGAAGGCAGTTGACCTTGCCGACAGGGCTCTACATCATATTCAAAGCTTTATCCAGCCAGGTATTACCGAAAGGGAGGTTTCTCTGGAGTTGGAAATTTTCCTCCGGAAAAATGGAGCAAAGGGCAGCTCTTTTGATATTATAGTTGCCTCTGGTCCCCGGGGTTCACTTCCCCACGGTATTGCCAGTGAAAAGGAAATAAAAGAAGGAGAACTGGTTGTAATTGATATGGGAGCCCGTCTGGATGGATATGCTTCTGATGTCACCAGGACTTTTGCAGTGGGCCAGATGGATAATAAGGGGCGGGAAATTTACAATGCTGTTCTGGAAGCTCAGCTGGCAGCAATTGAGGGGCTTGAACCAGGAATGACAGGACAGGAGGCCGATCAGTTGGCCCGGGAAGTCATTGTTGGTCACGGCTATGGAGATAAATTTGGGCATGGTTTAGGCCATGGAATTGGAATTGATGTACATGAAAGTCCCCGGTTGAGCCCAATAAGCACATCAACCCTGGAACCCGGAATGGCTTTTACCGTTGAGCCGGGAATATATCTCCCGGGCTGGGGTGGGGTTCGAATTGAGGATATAGTTGTTATGGAAGAAAAAGGGGTCCGGATCCTTACCGGTGCAAAAAAGGAGCTAACAATAATTTAGTTTCCCCCGGATTNTTTATCTGGCAACGGGGAAAAATTTAAATAGCAAGGGGAGGGGTAAAGTGATATCTACAAATAATTTCCACACCGGGTTAACCATAGATATTGAGGAAGGCATTTGCACGGTTATGGAATTTCTACATGTTAAGCCGGGAAAAGGAAGTGCTTTTGTCCGAACCCGGCTGAGAAATATCGAAACCGGAGCAGTATTTGAAAAAACATTTCGTGCCGGCGAAAAAGTAAAAAAAGCTCACCTGGAAGAAAAAGAAATGGAATTCTTATATCAATCCGAGGACCAATTCTTCTTTATGGATCGGGAAACTTTTGATCAAACAGCAATTAATGAGGAAGATCTGGGCCAGGATATAATTAAGTTCCTAAAAGAAAACCTGGCCCTTAAGGTAAAATACTATCAGGGACGAGCAGTAACCATTGAATTACCTATTTTTGTTGAATTGAAGGTTACCCAGACTGACCCTGGAGTAAAAGGAAATACTGTTTCTGGGGGAACCAAGCCCGCAAAACTGGAAACCGGAGCAGAGGTTAATGTGCCCCTGTTTATCAATGAGGGGGATATTATTAAAGTAGATACTCGTTCCGGGGAGTATATGGAGCGGGTATCCCGGTAAAGATTTATCTACCTAATTCCAGATTTAAGGAGTAGATTTGGTTTTTTAAGAGGAAAACCGGGCTCCCTGTAGAAAGATAATTTTAAGATTAAATTACCGAGTTAACAGGTAGCCTTTTAACTGGAGGTGAGAGAATGTACCAACCAGCCCATGATTATGGAAGTGTTCATATTGCTGATGAAGTCATCGGAATAATTGCGGGGCTTGCCGCCACGGAAATTGAAGGGGTTAAGAGTATGACCGGTGGCTTTGGAGGTGGACTGGCAGAGCTTTTGGGCAAGAAAAATCTGTCCAAGGGCGTTAAGCTCGATGTTGGAGAAAAAGAAGCAAAAATTGACCTGTACCTGGTAATTGAATATGGGGCTGTTGTGCATGCAGTGGCAACAAAGGTTCAGGAAAACGTAAAAAAAGCCATAGAGGGAATGACGGGCTTGAAAGTTGTTGAAGTCAATGCATATATAACCTCAATTGATACCCATTTGATAAAAGAAGAGGAGAGAGAAAAAGAGGCCAGGGAAAAAGAAGCAAAAGAAAAAGCCAAAAAAGAAGCAAAAGCCAAAAAGAAGGAAAAAGATAAGGCCAAGAGCAAGGGGCAGGAGAAGGAGAAGGAGAAGGAGCAAGCGCAGGAGCAAGCGAAGGAGCAAGCGAAGGAGCAGGAGCAAGAGCAGGAGCAAGCGCATGATCTGGAGAAAGATGAAGTCGAACAGGAAAAAAAAGAGGTTAATGAGGGAGTTCAGGAAAAAGAAGAGAAGGAAGAAGAGTAACTATTAACTGGGGGGATTGGATATGGGCATATTTTTAAAGGTGATCCAGTTTTTTGTTATTTCTTTGCTGACCCTGATCAGTTTGATGGTGGGCTTCCATTTTTTAGGGCTGGTACCTGCAGACACCTATATATATTTCCTGGAAACCCTGTATGAGAATACCTGGGCAGCAGCTATTGCCCTGATAGTGTTCTTGCTCGGTGTCTGGAGCCTTCTGCCCTTTTTTCTCCGCAGTGAGCCCCGGGATACAGCTATTAGTCAAGGGGAGAGTGGAGAAATTCGGGTTTCTCTACCAGCAGTGGAAGGTTTGATTTATCGATTTGTTGCTCGCCAGGAGGGTGTTAAGGAAGTTAAAACTTTTCTAAAACCTATGGAAGAGGGTCTTTTTATTCGTCTAAAACTGGGGGTTGCCCCCCATCGTGATCTTCCGGGCTTGATAACCCAGATGCAGGAAACTTTAAAAGAGTATATGGCCCAGGTAATCGGGATAAAGGTTCAGCGGATTGAAACTCTGGTCCATAGTATTGGGATAGATGAAGATAAGTTTATTGCCGAAAAAGAGGAAGAGATAAAGAAAGAGAAAGAAGAGAAAGAAGAGAAAGAAGAGAAAGAAGAGAAAGAAGAGAAACCAGCTGTGGAAGAAGAACTGCAAAAAGATGAAGAGCCCCAGAAGGAAAAAGCCTGGTTCGAAGAGGTGGAGGAAGAAAAAATTGAAGAAGAACGACCTGAAGAAGTTGAGCATTCCAGGGAAGAGCCTGGCCTGGACCAGCGGAGAGAAGAAATGCCCCGGGGCTTTGAGGAAGAAGAACTGACCGAAGAAGAAACGTCTCGAGAAACGGCCTGGCAGGAAGAGACTGATCATGAAGAATGGGAAGAAAAGGAAGAGCCCCAGCGGGAAAAGTTCTGGAGCGAAGAACAGGAAGAGGAAGAAGAGGAAGAAAAAACCGATGAGGAAGAAAAAGAAGAAACCGATGAAGAAGATCTCTATTCTGAGGAAAAACCCTGGAAAGAGAGAATATTTGGGGAAGAAATTGAAGAGGAAGAGGAGACCGCTGAAGAACAGGTTGAAGAAGAAGATGACGAAGAAGAAAATCAGTATTAAGGGGTACAGGGGTTCATCCCCTCCCGGGATCACTATTAAAGAACATTTGTTGATAATAAAAAGGGGCTTCAGGGCCCCCATTTTTTTGAAAAATGGGAGGAGAAAAACACAGAATTTTTTTCCGCCCCCGCAGGGAAAGGGGGAGGTTGAGTTTGAGTAAATTGATAGCCCGGCGGCAGCAGAGAGAATGGGCAGTTCAGGTCCTGTACCTTATGGAGCAGACTGATAATGACCTGGAGCAGGCCTGGGAATATTTCTTGTATCTGGAACCATCCGCAGCGGAGGCCCACTATACCCGGCATCTTCTCTGGGGGATCTGGGAGAAAAAAGAAAAACTGGATGAAAAAATAAAAAAAACCCTGTCCAGGTGGCGTTTGGAAAGGCTTTCAAGGGTCGACCTAATAATTGTCAGGATGGGCCTGTTTGAGATTGAATATTGTGCCGATGTACCCCCTGCGGTTGCAGTAGATGAGGCTATTGAACTGGGAAAAGCTTTCGGTGGCGAGGATTCTGGCCGATTTATCAATGGAATACTGGGTCGCTTTTTTGAGGAGCAGGAATAAACTTTTCCTGCTTTTTTCAGTAAAAAAGCATAAAAACAAAAGGAAGGACCAGCTTTAATACCATTAACCTGGTCAGGTGCATAAGAGAAATGGCCACAGGATTGCGGTTTTCCTGTAAAGCCAGAGCGGTCATTATGGTAAACCCGGCTGGAGCAGCAGCCAGATAAGCAGAAATCGGATCCCAGCCGGCGAAGCGGTGAATTAAGAAGGCAACGAAAAAGGAACTGCCCATGATTAAGAAAATTGATAGGAAAAGAGGCAAAATAATTTGCACATTCCACAGATGGGTAAGACTGGCTACATCGACCCGGTCGGCAATCATAACTCCTACCCCGATTAAGAACCAGTTTAAAAGGAAGGCCGGGGGGTGAAAAATTGGGAGCCGCAAACGTTTTCCGATAACCATAAAAAGGATAGCTCCCACCAGGCCCCCTGCCGGGACCTGAGCCAGGTGGCTTAAATAGCCGATAACTGCAGTTCCGGAAATGGTGAAGAGGGCTGCGGGCCAGGTTCGAGGCATCGGAGGGGAGGGAACTGGCTTCCTGTTATTACGGTTTTCAGGAGGAGTTGGACCGGGAAATTTCGCCTTGAGTAGTTTAAGGATAGGGGGAAACAGCATCAGGGTCACCAGAAGGCGGGTAATATGAAAAAAAATAACAATTACCGGGTCGGCGTCAGTGGCCACTGCCAGGACTGTCATTTCAGGTAATCCTCCCACACTGGAGGATAGGATGGTTGTTGTCAGCCTGAGGTCAGTAAGAGAATGGATTATGAAACCGGAAATAAAGGCCAGGCTTAAAGCCCAGGTTGAGACCATAAGGGCTGGCCGGAAAATTCCCCTGAGGGGCTGCCTGGTTTCTTCGTTGAAGCGGGCCCCCACCATTATTCCCAGGGCTACCTGTATGGCCAGGACGCTGCCTTCGGTGAGGTCAGGAAGGGGTAGGCCCAGCAACTGGAGAGTTATTAAAAAAATAAGGGTTCCCAGAACTGGAGCTGCGGGGAGACGGCTTTTTTTGCCCAGGAAACATCCGATTATTCCTAATGCATAAAGAAGTGCGAGTTCTAAAATAAACATGGGGAACCTCCCGTTGGATTGGTATAATTTAATCTTAAATTAATTCTTTCCTTTTTTAAGCCACTTTTCCTCTTTTTTATCTGCTGGGGTGGAAAAGGTGTTTTAAGAGTGCAGGGAAGCANTATTTTGAGGTAAAACAAAAAAGGGGCAGGATATAGCATATTTATAGAGAAGGTATTCGAGGAAGTTTATCCCAAAATGAATTCAGGGGTGAGGGTTAATGTTTTTATTTGATTTTAACCGCCGCCTGCGGGAAGAAGAACAGGAAAAACGGCCTGAGGATACCATGAGCCGTATCAAGTTTGGAATTATCTGGCTGCTGGTTTTAATTGTGCTTATGATTATATTTTTTGGAGTGTGGGGTTAGGACAAATGTTATTTAAAACCAGGAAGGCCCGGTTATTTTTTTACCTGTCAATATTAGCAATTGTTTTACTATTTATTTTATTGCGGGATTCAGACTATGTTCCCCAGGCCTATAGCCTGCACATGATTTCTGAAGCTAGACGCGGTGATCGCCTGATCGTATTTGAAGAAAACCCGGATGTTGTTGCCGCCCTCTGGGAAAGGGTAAATTACCGTATTGACCGTCCAGAACCTGAGGCTGAACCTGCTGATGAGGATTACTTTTTCACCATTTTTTTTTCAGAGGGACAGGATGTTCTGTCCCGGAGGGGACAAATAATTGTTCGTCCCGATCAATTAATTGTGGATGGGCAAGAGAAAAAGATTAAAGCGGAGGAGCTGTTTTTTTTCTGCCAGGAAATAATGCAGAGCAGGAGAGGTTTGATTTCCCTGGTGGTGGATGCTGAATATGTTGAGTTAATTGATCCGGAGACCGGACAGGGCAGAGTGCTGGAGCCTCCAGAACTGGATAAGATAGGAGAAGCTTTATTGGGGATAGAAAATGGAGAACCGGGAAAAGAACCATCTCTGGAGAAAACCAAGCTGATTTTTTCCATTCCGGAGGGTCAACTGTTTCTGCAAAAAGATCAACGACTGATTTTTGAATTCTGGGGAGGGTACTGGCATTATCAGGGAACAGATGAACTGGAAAACCTGGAACAGACCCTCCAGACCAGAAATTAATGGATTTTTTTATGGGAGTTAAGCTGCCCATAGGCTGATCCCCCGGCCAGTTTGAGACTCTTTAAATCAGGTTGGAAAATTATCAATAGGAGCTAGGGTAATGATCCAGACCATTCTTTTATTCCTGGCAGGACTGTTTTTCCTTATAAGGGGCGGGGATTATTTTGTTTCTTCCAGTGTTAAGCTGGCCGGTCTTCTGGGTATTCCCCGCCTGATAATCGGGGGAACCCTGGTCAGCATTGCTACAACCCTGCCGGAGTTAATGGTTACCGCTACCGCCAGTTTTCAGGGGGATGCCCACCTGGCAATCGGGAATGCCCTGGGCTCAGTTATTGCCAATACCGGTCTGGTGGTGGGTTTCAGCGCAGTCGTGCGGGCAATCTGGGTTCGACCCCGTGATTTTTTGGTTTCTGCCTGGGTTATGCTGGGTGCTGCTTTTCTTTTAAGTGTGTTTTTAATTGATGGGTATTTTCCTCGCTGGGGCGGGCTGATAATGCTGGGAGCAGGAGCTTTTTATTTAACAGCCGATCTGATTAGAAACTACAGATTGAATAAGAAATCCCAAAACCCCTCCCCCTCTGGGGGGAAGGGAAAGGCAGTGGGGAAAAGCCTCGTTTTTTTTGCTCTGGGTGCCCTGCTGGTAGTGGCAGGTAGTCGTCTTCTGGTTAATTCCAGCCTTCAGATCGCCGCTTATTTTAATTTTTCTACCCTTTTTGTGGGGTTAACCATTATTGCCCTGGGTACTTCCCTGCCAGAACTAACCACTGCAATTGTTGCCATGCGCCGGGGAGTGGCTGATCTGTCTCTGGGAAATGTGGTTGGGGCCAACATCCTGGGGCTTACCTGGGTTGCGGGCCTTGCGGGGACAATCAGTCCCTTCTCCCTGGACAGGACTGGAGATATTCTAAGCCTGCTGGGAATGTTAATATTTGTGGTGCTGCTTTTGATAATGGGTTTTACCCAATCCCGAATTTCGCGGAAAGAGGGCCTGATTCTTTTAACCCTTTATCTTTTCTACCTGCTGGGAGCATATCAGGTCGGTTTCCTGATAAATTAGGAGGTAATTATGTTCAGGTTTGTAGGCTTTTTACTTATTTTTATTTTTGTTTTTTCCGGGGGAGTTTCAGCGTCGGATCTTTTATCCTGGGAGGAGGTAACCGGGAAGCCAGGGGGAACTGGTCCTACTGCTATTGTCCTGGTCCATGGTTTTCAGACCCAGGTCCTTACTGATAACATTTATCAGGCTCTCCATGCGGAAAAATGGCTTGAACTGAGGAGAAGAATCGCGGAACATGATGAAATTGAAGATCAGGTTGAGTTTTTTGTTTTCTTTTATAATCCCTATTTTGATGATATTCCAACCCTTGCCGGGGAATTTTCTGAACAGCTGGAGGAACATATAAAACCCGAGAGGGAGATAGTGATTATTGCCCATAGTATGGGAGGGCTCCTGGCCAGATATTATATCAATCAGTTAGATGGGCATGAACAAATCCAGGGTCTTTTCACCCTGGGCTCCCCCCATCAGGGTATTCCTCTGCCTTTTTCGGATAATAACCTTTTCCTGCGCCCTGCAGTTCAGGATTTACAGGGTACAGCGGCATTAATGGAGCGGTTTGGCTTTCTCAATTGGGAGAAAACTGGCTTGATGCAAGAATTGAACAAAAATGAAAAATATGCAGATCGCTATTATAGTTTTTCCGGCTTGCTGGATCCTGATGCTCCCAGGAATTTCTTTTCATATCTTGGTGAAGCTTATTATCAGTTAATTTCCTTTCTCCCTTCCCCCGGAGACGGGGTAGTTTCTAATTTCAGTTCTTTCCTGGATGGAGCCAGTAATTTCCCCCCGGTTAAGGGAGCTCACCATCATGGCTTGTTTGAAGATCAGAAAATAATTGAGAGTATTATTGCCGGGCTGCAAACCCTTTTGCTGGACAAAAGGTTTTCCGTCAGTGGGAGAATTACAGATGAAAGGGGGAAGGGTTTAGCCGGGGTTAAGGTGAAAATAGGTGAGGAGATCGTGGTGACAGATGAACAGGGGTTTTACCTGAGCTCCCGGGAACAGGAATTTGCCACTGGTGGATGGGAGAGAAGGAGGCTATGATTTTCAGCAAATCGAAACTCATACCCTGGCTGGCCGGGTGAGTTCCTTTTTTGCTGAACAGGATCCCGAGGAGAATATTCTGCTTTTCAGTAATATGGAGGATCATCAGGGTTTTTATAAGGTGGAACTGGGTTCTGCAGGCTCCTTTCGGATAGACGGAGTGCGGCCAGGATCATATCGCCTGTTTTTATTTAATCAGGCCCGTCCGGGACTATCCTTGCGGGAATTAGAGGTGGAGGGAAGCAAAAAGGACCTGGAAATCAATTTTTTTCACCTCCAGAACAATAATTATTGAAGCGGGAACAGAGAGGAGGGAAAGGATGGAGGAGCAGCAAATTATTAAAATAATCAGCCAGGAAATGGGCTTGGAAACTGATCAGGTTCGCAGAACTGTTGAGCTTCTGGATGGGGACAATACCATTCCCTTTATCTCTCGGTACCGAAAAGAGGCAACTGGGGGCCTGGACGAAGAGGTTTTGCGGAAACTGGAGGAACGCTTGAAATATTTGCGTAATCTGATCAATCGCAAGGAGGAAATTTTGCGATTGATAGCTGAACAGGATAAACTGAATGAAGAACTGGAAGAAAAAATAAAAAAAGCTACCCGGATGCAGGAGTTGGAGGATCTGTACCGTCCCTATCGGCCCCGGCGGCGAACCAGGGCAACCATGGCCCGGGAAAAGGGGCTGGAACCCCTGGCCCAGCTGCTTTTTGCCCAGGAGAAGGACCTGGAACACCCGGACCGGGAGGCAGAAAAATATCTGGATCCGGAAAAGGAATTGACAGAAGTTGAAAAAGTATGGTCCGGAGCCCGCGACATTATTGCTGAATGGGTGGCCGATGAGCCCTGGTCCAGAGCTGTTACTCGAAAACTTAGCTGGGAGCAGGGGATTTTAAGTTCCCGGGGTGAAACAGAAGATCATTCTCCCTATGAAATGTATTATGAATACCGGGAAGCAGTCAAAAGGATGCCTCCCCACCGCATACTGGCCATCAGTAGGGGAGAAAGAGAAGAATTTTTGAAGGTTGACCTGGAGGTTCCCCAGGAAGAAATAATTCAGACCCTGGAAAAGGGATATATTAAGGAAAGGGATTTTTTTGGCCGGGAACAACTGCAGAGTGCTATTCGGGATGGATATCGGCGCCTGTTACAGCCTGCTGTTGAAAGGGAGATCAGGAGTGAGATCTGGGAAAAAGCAGAACAGCATGCCATAACCATTTTTGCTTCTAACCTGAAAAAATTACTGTTGCAACCGCCTGTCAGTGGTGCCCGGGTGATGGGAATTGATCCTGGCTTCCGAACCGGTTCCAAAGTGGTTGTGGTGGATCAGACTGGCCGGGTGCTGGCCAGTGAAACCATTTATCCCCACCCTCCTCAAAACCGGTGGGAACTGGCTTTTCGACTCCTTTTGGAACTGGTTAGAGAATATCAGATAGATGTTGTCGCCATTGGCAATGGTACTGCCTGTCGGGAAACTGAAAAACTGGCGGTAGAGGTAATTGCCGAAAGTGGAAAGGATTTAAAATACATTGTGGTGGATGAAGCTGGAGCTTCAGTCTACTCTGCTTCCCCCCTGGCCAAAAGAGAATTACCGGGCATGGATGTGGCCATGAGGGGTGCTGTTTCCATTGCTCGCCGGCTGCAGGATCCTCTGGCTGAACTGGTAAAAATTGACCCTAAGTCCCTGGGGGTGGGCATGTACCAGCATGATATAACCCCTTCCAGGCTCAAGGAAAAATTGCAGCAGGTTGTTGAATCCTGTGTAAACTATGTTGGTGTAGACTTGAATACTGCTTCTCCTGCCCTTTTAAGTTATGTATCAGGTCTTAACAGCAGGGTTGCTGGAACCCTGGTTGATTTTCGGGAGCAGGAAGGCGTTTTTCAGAAAAGAGATGAATTATTGGCGGTAAAAGGCCTGGGCCAGAAAACCTTCCAACAGGCTGCAGGTTTTTTGCGGATTTACAGTTCTGCTGATCCCCTGGCCAGGACACCAATTCACCCGGAATCCTATGAAGTGGCCAGCCAGCTCCTGGAAAAATTAGGGTTTGTCCTGTCCGATCTGGAGGATAAAGGGAAAATAAAGGAAATTCGGCAAAAACTGCAGGAACTGGATCCAAACAGGATGGCCTCAGAGTTGGAGACTGGAGTTCCTACCCTCCAGGATATTATTGATTCTCTGGGCCGTCCCGGGCGTGATCCCCGGGAGGATCTGCCGCCTCCGATTTTTCGAACCAATGTGCTGTCCATTGAAGATCTGGAGGAAGGGATGGTTTTAAGGGGAACAGTAAGAAATGTTGTGGATTTTGGGGCTTTTGTAGATATTGGGGTAAAAGAGGATGGCCTGGTTCATATTTCGGAAATGAGCTCCAAATATGTCCGCAATCCTCTGGAAGTGGTTGCAGTTGGTGATATAGTGGATGTAATGGTAAAATCTATTGACCTGACCCGCAAAAGAATTGGACTGACCATGGTTTTACCCCGGGAAAAAAATAAAGGGGGTGGGTGAAGAAATGTTAAATATCAGGATTGGCGGACAGGCCGGACAGGGCATCAATACGATAGCCAAATTTCTGGCCAAATCCTTACTGCGTAATGGCTTCTATGTTTTCACCAGCAAAGATTATATGTCCCGGATCAGGGGAGGGCACAACTTTTCTGATGTTCGCCTGGGATCTCGGCCCCTGGGTGCAGCAGTTGAGAAAGTTGATATTTTACTGGCCCTGGATGAAACAACATGGAGCATTCACCAGGAATTTATCCAGGAGGATGGTCTGCTTCTTTACGATGAGGATGATTTTTCCCCGGAAACAGGGCCGGGAATAAAAAAAGGATTGCCCCTGAAGAAAAAAGCAGAACAATTTGGGGATAAGCGGGTTGCCGGGGTAATTGCCCTGGGCCTGATCCATCGGGCCCTGGGAATCTGGCCGGAAGTTTTGCAAGACCTGCTTGCAGAGAAATTTAAGGGTAGTATCCTGGAACAAAACCTGGAGGGCCTGACCTGGGGTCATAAAATGGGAGAAGATTATTTTTCTCCTGATGATGGGCATGCTCCAGATGAAAGCATGCTGATAAGTGGCAATGACGCCCTGGGAATGGGAGCAGTTGCTGCTGGAGTTCAATTCTATTCTGCCTACCCCATGACCCCGGCAACGGGAGTAATGAATTTTCTGGCGGGGCAGGCTCAAAAGTTTAATATCCTGGTGGAACAGGCCGAGGATGAAATTGCCGCTATCAATATGGCGCTGGGGGCTGCTTACGGGGGAGTAAGGGCCATGACCGGAACCTCCGGAGGCGGATTTTCCCTGATGGTCGAGGGTTTGGGCCTGGCGGGAATGACCGAAACCCCCCTGGTAATAGTAAATGGTCAGCGGCCAGGGCCGGCTACGGGTTTGCCCACCAGGACTGAACAGGGGGATCTGGAATTTGTTATTCATGCTTCTCAGGGAGAGTTTCCCCGAATTGTCCTGGCTCCCCGTCAACAAGGGGAGGCTTTTTATCAGGTAGTGCGAGCTTTTAACCTGGCTGATGAATATCAGGTTCCAGTAATTGTGATGAGCGATCAATTCCTGGCTGATTCCGAGCAGACAATTGAGGAACTTTCCCTGTCGGCTGACCAATTTTCCCGGGGAAAATTGATCAAGGATCACCGGGATCAAGAACCCTATCTGCGCTATAAAATTACTGATGATGGTATTTCACCCCGGCTTATTCCTGGAGAGGAAGGACAGGTAGTTATGGCCGATAGTGATGAACATAATCAGGCGGGCAATATCATTGAAGATGCAGCTACCCGACGGCAGATGATGGAAAAAAGAATGAAACGGCTGGAAATCATTAAAGAGAATCTGGAGCCTCCCCTTTATCACGGGGCTGAACCGGAAGAAGCTCAATTAATTCTGGTGAGCTGGGGTTCTACCTATGGTCCCCTGGAAGAGGCACGCCTAAATCTGGAGAAAGAAGGGTTTAAACTTGGTCATTATTCTTTTCAGGACCTGTGGCCTCTACCCCCGGGGAAGTGGCAGGAAATTCTGAACCGAGTTCCCTGGGTCCTGGTAGAAAATAATTATACAGGGCAACTGGGCAGTGTTCTATCAACAGAAGGAATAAAGAGCCCCCGGGCCTTAATCAATAAGTATGATGGAAGGCCCTTTAAAATTGAAGAATTGCAGCAGGCCATCAAAAGGGAGGTGAACTCTCATGGTCAGTGAAAAAGATTTTAGCAATCAGGAGGAAATAACCTGGTGTCCCGGATGTGGAAACTATTCTATCCGAATGGCTCTGCAGAAAACCCTGGCCGGGATGGAATTTAAACCCCATCAGGTTGCTATGGTCAGCGGTATCGGCCAGGCAGGCAAGATGCCCCATTATCTCCGGGTAAATGGCTTCAATGGTCTGCATGGGAGGGCTCTTCCTGCTGGAACAGCCCTGGCAGCAGTTCGCAGGGATCTGCAGGTAATTGTAGAATCTGGTGATGGTGATATATACGGGGAAGGGGGCAATCATTTCCTGCACGCCCTGCGCCGCAATCCCAACCTGGCCTTATTTGTCCATAATAATCAGGTTTATGGTTTAACCAAGGGTCAGGCTTCCCCAACTTCAGACCTGGGAATGAAAACCACGGTCCAGACAAAAGGGGTTCAGCTCCTTCCTTTAAACCCCCTGGCCCTGGCAATTGCAGGGGGAGCTTGTTTTGTGGCCCGTTCTTTTTCCGGAAACACAGAACATTTAAAAGAAATGATGAAAAAGGCAATTGAGTATCCGGGTCTTTCTTTCCTGGACATTCTGCAGCCCTGTGTTTCCTTTAACCGGGTTAATACTTTCCAATGGTACCGGGAACGGGTTTATGAAATGGGCTCAGAACATGATAAAGGGGATAGGGAACAGGCCCTGAAAAAAGCGGAGGAATGGGGAGACAACATCCCACTGGGGATTTTTTATCAGGAGAAAAGAGCGGTTTTTGCCGAGGACTTCCCCCGGTTGAGCCGGGAGGAAATTTTTGACCCCCGGCCCCGGGTTA
>SL_5KL_010_SEDDRAFT_10000444_pt1 | contig 26289 bp, 13 predicted proteins | sample SodLakKL_010_SED_FD_9118 | JGI IMG/M metagenome (IMG submission 9118) | reverse complement strand
AATGCCGGAATTGGAGCGACTTCACCCCAGCGAGGTCCTGGTACCTGAAGACTGCAACGAGAACGCTCAGGTCCCCTTCACCACCAGCCGGCTCGATAACTACTGGTTTGATCTGGAGGTAGCACGGGAGACTCTCGTGGAGCATTTCGGAGTGACCGGACTGGAGGGATATGGCTGCGCCGGGCTCCCGCTGGCGGTGCAGGCCGCCGGCGCCCTGGTACATTATGTCAAGGAGACGCAGAAGGAGACCTTGCCGCACCTGAGAGGACTGGCCACCTACTCCACGGACTCCTTCATGACTCTGGACGGCCAGACGGTCCGCAACCTGGAGCTTTTCCAGGGTGGCCGGTGGGGTGAGAGCGGCCGCTCCCTGCTCTCTGTCATCGACCTTACCAGGACACCGATGGGCGGCAGGCTGCTCAGGAGCTGGCTGGGCCATCCCTTGCTGGAGGTCGAGACACTGAACCGGCGACAGGATGCCGTGGCCCGGTTTCATGAAGATGGCCCGGCCCGTCAGCAGACCATCTCTCTGCTTTCAGATATTGCCGACCTGGAAAGGCTGATCAATCGGGTGAGCAGCGGCCGGGTTATGCCGCGGGAACTGACAACGCTTCGTTCGAGCCTCGAGAAGGTGCCCGACCTGAAGGCGACGGTGACGGGCGGGGATGGCCCGAAGTGGCTAGCCGATGAGCTGAAGCCCTGTCCGGATGTCGTGCAGCTGATCGCAGGTGCTATCGCCGATGAACCCGGCGACCTGGAACACGGAGGCGTGATAAGGGAAGGCTTNTCCCCCGAGCTCGATGGAATCCGGCATGACTCCCAGCAGGCCAGGGAATACCTGGCCGGCCTGGAGCAGAGGGAGCGCCAGCGCACCGGAATTAGATCGCTGAAGGTAGGATACAACCGGGTCTTCGGTTACTATATCGAGGTCTCCCGCGCCAATTTCGACTCAGTGCCCCTGGACTATATTCGCAAGCAGACTCTGACGGAGGCGGAGAGGTTCTTCACCCCGGAGCTCAAGGAATACGAGTCTGTGATCCTCAACGCGCAGGAGAAGCTCGTCGACCTTGAGGCTGCCATCTTCCGGCAGCTATGCGGGCAGATCAGCGCTCACGGTGAACAGATCCTGGCCACCGCCAGGGCCATAGCACAGATAGATGTCCTGGCCGGCCTTGCCGAGGTGGCGGCGCGGCATGACTACGTCAGGCCCGCGCTGGCCGACGACGTCGTCGTAGACATCAAGGGAGGGCGTCATCCGGTCGTGGAGCAGAGCATAGGTCGGGATAATTTCGTCCCCAACGATGCCTATCTGTGTAATGACGACAACCAGCTCATCATACTGACCGGCCCCAACATGTCGGGGAAGTCCACCTATCTGAGGCAGGTGGCCCTGATCATACTCCTGGCCCAGGTTGGCAGCTTCGTGCCTGCCGGTTCGGCCCGCATCGGTATCGTCGACCGCATCTTTACCCGTATCGGGGCACAGGAGGACCTCGCCGCCGGGCAGTCCACCTTCATGGTTGAGATGACCGAGGCGGCCAACATCCTGAACAATGCTTCCTCCCGCTCCTTCATCATCCTGGACGAGATCGGGCGGGGCACATCCACCTACGACGGGCTGTCCATCGCCTGGGCGGTGGTCGAGTTCATCCATAACCACCCCGGACTCGGGGCGAAGACGGTTTTCGCTACTCATTATCACGAGCTGGTGGACCTGGCCGGCTTTCTGCCCAGGGTGAAGAACTCCAACGTGGCGGTGGCGGAGGAGGGAGACAGGGTCATCTTTCTGCACAAGATAGTCCCGGGCGGCACCGACAGAAGCTACGGCATTCACGTGGCTCAACTGGCCGGCCTGCCCAGGGCGGTTGTCGTCCGGGCCCGGGAGGTGCTGGCGGAGCTGGAGGGCCGTGTCTTGAGGAGAGACAAAGCACCCCGGCGTACGGCCTCGCTCCAGATTCCCCTGTTCGCGCAGGACTCCCGTTTGGCCGAGGAGATCAGGCGGCTGGACCCCGACTCCATGTCCCCGCTGGAAGCGATCACCAGGCTCTACGAGCTCAAGCGCATGGCCGAGGACGACCAGGGTTAGCAGCTGATTTCCTGAGCGCGCCTGATTCGACAAGCCTCATACTCCGCGTAATCCTGAGCTTCCATGGAACCGGGGCGAAAGGTCTCAAGACTCCGTGCGGGGTCTGTTCGCAGGACCTCTCCTGTATTTGATAAGGGGCGGGACGGGCCCGGACGAGGCTAAAGCCTCGTACTACTGCTTCTGTCTCCCACCCGGCTCTATAGCGGTGTTCTCCGCTTGCCTTCGCCCAATCACGGCCAGGAAATCAGCGCATTCCCTTGCTATTCCCGGGGCATCAAGATGGTAGAGAGAGCGAAGGAGGTCTTGCCTACCGTGGGTTACGAATTCGTCGGGGATGCCCAGCCGTTTCACCCTGACATCTGAGGCGCCCGCCTTTTGCAGCAGGTCCAGCACGGCGGCGCCAAAGCCGCCGCTGAGTACGTTCTCTTCCACTATGACCATCTTCCCGGTGCGGCTGGCTGCATCGAGGATCAGGTCGGCATCCAGAGGCTTCGCAAACCGGGCGTTTACTACCATGGCATCGATGCCGCGTGTGGCCAGCTCTTGCGCCGCCTTGAGACAGGGCAGAACGGTCGAACCGATACCCACTATGGCCAGGTCTGAGCCCTGCTTCACTATCTCGCCTTTGCCCATGGGCAGTCGCCGGAGCTCGCCGGCCCGCATGGCACCTGTTGCCCTCCCGCGCGGATAGCGGATGGCGATGGGATGCTCCGTACTCAGGGCGGTGTAGAGCAGGTCCTGAAGCTCGTGTTCGTCCTTGGGCGCACAGACGATCATGTTGGGCATCAGACTGAGGTAGGAGAGGTCGAATACTCCCTGGTGCGTCTTGCCATCGTCTCCCACGATGCCGGCACGGTCCATGGCGAAGATGACGGGCAGGTCGGGAAGACAGACATCGTGCAGCATCTGGTCGAAGCTTCGCTGCAGGAAGGTCGAGTATATAGCGACGATGGGGATGAACCCCTGGGTAGCCAGGCCCGCGGCCAGGGTGACTGCATGCTGCTCGGAGATCCCTACATCATAGATACGGTGAGGGAACTCCTGGACCAGTGGCGACAGACTGTTTCCTTCGACCATGGCGGCGCTTATCACTACCAGCCGGGGGTTATCCATCATCAGCCGGCGGACCGTCTGGGCGAACACCTGGCTGTAGGTGGGCGCTGCGCCTGAGCCGTCCTCCTTGGCGGATAGGCCGTGAAACCGGGTGGGGTCCTCCTCCGCCGGTTGGTACCCCTTGCCTTTCGTAGTCAAAACGTGCAGGATGACCGGCTTGTGCTGATTCCTGGCCCGAACCAGGGCCTTCTCCAGGTCGGCTATGTTGTGACCGTCTACCGGACCCATGTACGTAAAGCCGAGTTCCTCCCACATCATGCTAGGCACGACGACTGCCTTTGCGCCTTCTGTAAGCCGGTGTAACACCCATCGCAGTCTCTCTCCCCCCGGCAGTCGGGACAGCAAGCGCCTGGTCTGTTCTTTGGCGAGCATATAGGGGACGGTTGTTCGTGCCTCATGAACCCGCCTGGCCAACCCTCCCACCGTGGGCGAAATGGACATGCCGTTGTCGTTGAGGATGACTATCAGTCTGGTGTTCAGATGCCCGGCATGATTCAGACCTTCGTAAGCCATGCCGCAGGTCAGGCACCCATCGCCGATGACGGCTACCACGTCATGTTCGGCGCCCGAAAGGTCGCGGGTCAAGGCCATGCCCAGGGCTGCCGAGACGGAGGTCCCGGCATGTCCGGTGGTGAAGGCATCATGAGGGCTCTCATTCCTGTCGGGAAACCCCGAGAGTCCCCGGTATTGACGCAGAGAGCAAAACTGCTCCCGCCGGCCCGTCAGTAGCTTGTGCACGTAGGTCTGGTGCCCTACGTCCCACACTATCTTGTCCTTCGGGCTATCGAATACCCGGTGCAGGGCGACGGTGAGCTCGACCGTCCCAAGGCTGGATGCCAGGTGCCCGCCGGTCTCGCTCACCCCGGCAATCAACAACTCCCGGAGCTCCGAACAGAGCCCTTCCAGTTCGGCCCGGCTGAGCCACTTAACGTCGTCCGGGCAGTTGATTCTTTCCAGTATTCCGGGCATGTGGACCTTCGTCTCTTGATTATAGCAAATTCTGCCTTGTGTCCGTCTGTCCTGCATGCCAACAGCTATAGGGGCTTGCGCTTTTACATAGTGGAATCGAGCGCGCAAGAAAATTTCCCCCAAAAATATCGTTTACGAGTAAAGGGGTATTGACAGTCCCCGGGCGGGGGTCGGTAGAATAGCTCTATAGTATTAGAGCCGTCTAGTACTTCAGGCTGGACGATTGGGTTACCCGGGTGTTGAGTGAAATGGGTGGAGCGAGGTGGCGAAGGGACCTATCATGATTGAGAGGCGGTTGCCGAACAGGCACAAGCACAGAACGCTGCCTGTGCTGAGCTTTGCCGAACAGGATGGTTTGTGCTGTTTTGACCTGTCGAGGCCGGTGAAAGACGTGGACAGGTTCGAGGGGGAGAGAGAGGATTAGACTTAGAAGAGGGAGAGACCTGCGATAACAGGTCTCTCCTATGGTTTTGGCGATGGTCGAGGAACCATCACCGCATTTAATATAGCAGTTAGGCGGTCTGCCGACAAACGGTGGAACGGTAATGCGGTAGGGACAGGAGTAGGGAAGACGCAAGTGCTATCGAGAGCGAAGAGTTCAGTTGGACGTTGTGTAGCTAACACGCATGAGCGGTTATGCTTGCCTGTGGGGTCTCCTGTGGGGAGAGCTGGGTCGATCCTGGGCCATGCGACACCCCGAATACCTTTCCCGGGGTGGAGCAGACGAACATGTTACGCCCATCACCCGGGGTCTGGGGGCAACGCCCCCAGCGCTCCTGTCATTCTGAGTGAGCGTAGCGAACGAAGAATCTCACGAGGACATAGGGTGGTGAGTAACATGAGCAATACCTTAACCTGAAAGGAGGTAAGGAGAAGTGAAAAAGCTACTTAGTATGTCAATAGTTTTGGCGCTGGTGCTTAGCTTCAGCCTGGTGGCCACGATGCCCGTGGCCGCTGACAATGGACCTGTCCACAACCAAACGCAGGGTACCAACCACGCTAGCATTCAGGACGCCATTGATGCTGCCCAGGAGGGCGACGTGATCTTTGTGGAGGCGGGATATGAGGTTACACTTGACAGCCGCATCCGTGTAGAAAAGCCACTTATCCTGACCACCGATGAGGATGATCCTGCCCACCTGATCTATGTAGGAGAGGATACGTCTTCCGTCATCGGGATACACGCAGAATATGTTACCATTGAAAACTTCATCCTGGAGCGTCGTAACGGGCGTATGGGCTCGGAGGCAATCAGCGTAAGAGAGTCGGGCGCAACCATACGAGGAACACATATCTTTGGAGATGCCTTGGACGGGATTCACGTTACCGATGGTTACCCGAGCGCTTATGGCGATAATATGCCCTATGAGATTACGATCAAGAACAACCTGATTCAGATGCAGCCGCAGGACTGCGAAACATGGAACTTTACCAACGGGATTCGGATTTCTGCTTACGGGGCAAGCGAGTGGGGAATGGTTACGATAGAAGGGAACACGATTGAGGGTCTAGAAGGTGCTGATTTACGTATAGGAGTAGATCTGCTTGACTCCACACTGGCGGCTCAGGGAGGTATACTGAATGCTGTTATCACCAATAACACCATCAAAGACGCTGAAATGGGAGTGCGTGCCAGAGAAGGCGGCGATGCAGGTAGCAGTACATTCAATGTTGAGATCACCGTGAACACCATTATCGGTAACCAGACCGGCATAAAAGGTGATGCGTATGACCTCTCGGGGGTTACGGTGCGTTGTAACACCATCGCGGAGAACACAGTATGGGGTGCCCAAAGCGTTTACGACGACACTCTGGACGCACGACAAAACTGGTGGGGGGACGCCAGCGGGCCCTATCATCCCGACACCAATCCCGACGGCACGGGCAATGGGGTAACCGACAATGTGTTGTTCGACCCCTGGATTGGCGCTACACAGGACGTGGAGACTGACACTGAGACAGGCACGGCTTACTTTACTGCCAGCCATGGTTGCGTTGCGGACATTCAAGCACTGGCTGAAATACCGCCCGGCGCTCCGTCGGGAGTCAGCTTCCCTCACGGGATGTTCGAGTTCAGTATCTCCTGTCTCACTCCGGGACAATCTGTTGTCGTCACCATCGAGCTGCCGGAAGACGTTCCGGTGGGGTACGTATGGTGGAAGTATCAGGATGGCGAGTGGTATTCGCTGCCCAATGAGACTGACGATGGCGACAACATCATGACAATAAGGCTTACCGATGGCGGCCTTGGAGACGCAGATGGAGTTGCGGACGGGTTCATCTCCGATCCGGGAGGCCCCGGTAACCCTGAGCCGGATCCTGTCGTAGTAGGCTGGGAGGGCTCGCCAGTTAACAGGCTGGCCGTCATGGCGCCCTGGATGGCCCTGTTTGCAGCGCTTATCGCCGGTGCGACCCTGCTTGTGATGCGGCGGCGCCGGGTACAAATATAGACTCTCAGACCATGTTCTATCGTAGGGGCGTAGTTCATCTCCGCCCCTACGATAGCGGGAGAATGGAGTGCCCCGATCTGATTCGAGTGCCAGAAGACCCTTAAGTGTCCGATTCATTGGGCCTGCACCTTGTCGTTGCTCTGCCCCGATGTAAACGGGACGAAGCAACTCGGGGAAGCAATGGCAAGGAACTATAGGCCTGGCAAATCAAGCGACGGCAAGATATCAGACCGCTAGAAGGCACGAAAGGAGGTAGGAAGTGAAAAAGCTACTTAGTATATCAATTGCTTTGGCACTGGTGCTGAGCTTCAGCCTGGTGGCCACAACGCCGGTGGCGGCGGCCGTTCTTACTGTTGACACGAGTCAGCCTGATATCCCACCCAACTATCACACCATCCAAGCAGCCATTGACAATGCGGGTCCCGGCGACATCATCGAGGTAGCAGCCGGTACCTATCAGGAGCGCATCACGATTCACGATCATCTAGAAGGCCTGCAGTTGCGCGGGGCGCAATACGGCATAGATGCCAGGGACCGCAGCGGTCAGGATGAATCTGTCATCGGGGGGGATTGGCCTGTTGTTATTGGGCAGGCTGGAGTTGCCATAAGTGCTGACAACGTCATGATCGACGGTTTCACCATAGACCCGCATGACCATTTCTGGGGCATGATCCATGTTGGTGCGGGGGTGGAGGATGTCACCATAAGCAATAACATCATCCGTCGCACCATAGGCGTGTTCCGGGCTGAGGGGCTCACAGTTGAGCGGAACTGGTTCATTGACCCCAGAGCCGGAACCAGAGAACTCGGACGTGGGTTTTACTGTGAAGGCGCAACTGACTTGACCATAAGAGACAACAAGTTCACCGACATGGGTTACGCAGCAATCGTTCTCGGCACGTCAGCCCATGACTATGTCAACACAACCATCAGCGGTAACGAGATCTATGAGACGCAGTCCTATGCAATCACCGTCGGCGGGCCTAGCCATGCAAACCTGAAGATTGAGGACAACACAATCGAACATGCAGGGCTACAATACGACGAAGGTGATTTTTGGCAAGGTAGGGGCGCCATACACCTGCATCCTGTGCCTCATGATAACCTCTTGATCCAGGGCAACGTACTCGTCAACTCCGTTTCTGGCATTACGTTCATTCTGTATACCCCCGAGGTGGATGATTGGACCGATGTGACCATAGAGAACAACTTTATCGGGTATAACTACTATGGAATATATATGACGGACTACGCAGGTGCGGTCCCAGGTGGCATCAGCGCTCATTATAACGCCATTAGCTGCAATGTATACGGCGTCTTCACCTACGGAGAGCCTTTCGATGCAACCAATAACTGGTGGGGCTCCAATGACGGTCCCGGTGGGGAAGGACCTGGCAAGGGCGATGTGGTGACAGGCAATGTCATATACGACCCCTGGCTGGTGCTTACCCTGACGGCCGATCCTCCGAGTGTGGCACCGGGTGGAACCTCTGTGATCACCGCTGACGCGACCATGAACTCTGATGGGGTTGATACAGGAGCCGATATTCCTGATGGTACGCCAATCCTGTTCGCAACCACGAGCAGTTCAGTAGATCCAGAGCTGGCTATCGCCCAGGATGGCGTTGCCACCACAACCTATACTGCGGGCACAGAGCCGGGGACCGTATCAGCTACAGCTCCGTGCTATCCTGATAACATAGAGGTATTAGACGTTCCGCTGGCACCCGTGGTCGGCTGGGAGGGCTCGCCCGTGAACAGACTGGCTGTCATGGCGCCGTGGATTGCGCTGCTGGTGGCCATCATGGGCGGTGCGACGCTGCTGGTGCTGAGGCGACGCCGGGCCCGTATCTAGGGACCACATGTAACCACTGCTGAGGGGTTGACCGTAGGGGCGGAATCGACCCCGCCCCTGCGGTCTCCCCGCCCTCCCTTCCCTTAGTGGCAGAGGCCTGACTCCGTCGGGCCTCGGGGTGACAGAGGCACTGGGGGCTTCGCCCCCAGATCCCGACCCACCCCTCGTCATGCGAAGGTCGACGATAATCGACCTGAAGCAATCTCGTACCACAACGTTCTTTACAGAGATCGCCACGGCCCCCGATTCCATCGGGGCCCTCGCGATGACAGGTGAGATTCGGGACACTCCTATGCCGGGTTTTGCCGGAGGACCGGGTGCGAGCAGCCTGCCGCGTGTTAAGTGCACTTGCCCCGCAGAGCAGCTGCCCTCCGGCAACACGAACCATGCCGCATACAGGCCATTGACATATCTTTCCCGGCTGGACTATACTGGAATGTGCGAGAGCGGCCAGTGAGCCGCCGGGTTTGGGTAGTGATGTGCGCTGTGGGGAGCGGCTGTTGTAACCGGCCGCAATAAGTGTGGTTGCCCCGCTGCAAGGCAGGCTGAATGCGTTGTGCAGTTGGGATATGGCCACTGGATGATACGGTGTCCGCACGCGAGGCGGGCTGAGCAGAGTGGCCGAGGGGATATAGAATAACCCTTAGCTATAGGAGGACACAAGGATGAAAAGAACAGTATGGTATTCACTGATGGCCCTGGCTCTGGTGCTGGGCCTCACTCTCTCCATATCGACGCCGGTGATGGCTACTGGGATTAGTGTTGCTAAGGATACAGATCCCGGCGATCCCGACATGTATTATGTTGGTGACACCATCAACTACATTCTGACAGTCAAGAACCTAGATGTACACGAGCCCCTCACATTGACCAGGATCTGGGACACCTTCCCGGATGGGACCGTGGAGGAGTTTATTGACCAGGGTGAGACCCTCGTGCTAGAGCCGGGTCAAGAGCAAGAGTTCACCGCCAGCTACATTGTGTCTGCCGACGACATCGAGGAGATAACCCCTCCTGTTGGCGACCCCTACTGGGGTGTCAGGAACGCCTTCGAGGCAGAAGCCAGGCCAGACCCAGATGAGGACCCCGTTGCGAGTGGCCGGGTTCAGAAGATCTCACGAATAATTCGGCCGAACACCGAGGTGAGCATCGAGGCGTCGGCGACAACGGTTGTCTCCGGTGAAGAGTTTGACCTGACCGTAACCGAGGAGAACACCGGCGATGTAGAGCTGACCAATCCCTATGTGGAGGTCTGGGACAAAGACAAAGAAACGCGCTTGTACATGCTTACAGCACCGCCTGACAGCGGTGACCTTAACAACGACGGGATTCTTGACCCGAATGAGACCTGGAGTTGGACTATCGAAGGCGTTACCATAACAGAGACGACCGATTTCGTGGCCCTGGGCTTCGGCACTGACCCGCTGGGGAATGAGGTCAGCTACGACACGGGGTTTGAAGCCGAACGGGATGAAGTGACGGTCGGGGTTGAGCTTCCTGTGGGCGGTGAGGTTTTTCCAGTCAGCATGCTGGTGATCCTGATACCAGGGCTCGCCTTGGCGGCGGTTATAGTCGGCGTTGTTGTCTATGTTAGGAGCCGCCGGGGTCGGAGCTAAGCTTAACCATTGCGGGAGGCTCCGAACCACATGAGCTTCTTGGGCATCTGCGCCTCAGGTTGACATTTCGGTGCGTGGTGATAAAATGGCTTCATAAGGTTGCCACAGGGTGGGTGATCAAGTGTGTGCATCGGAGGGTTATCGCAGGTCGGGGTACGCTCGGCATGGCAAATATAGCGATCCGTGCCCGGCTTTCTTTCCCGAGAGGTTGAGAGGCGGATTCCCCTTCGAAGAGCAAGGGCCTACAGGGGCGCTTCCCGGTTCACCGGGTGAGCGGAGAAAGGGCAGGCCATGACAATGAAACCCGGTCTGAGGAGATGCCATTACCTGACAAGGGTGGGCCTCTGTCTTGTCGCGGCAGCACTGATTGCCGGGATGATAGGCTGTACTATCGATCTTGATGCTGATGATCCTGACCTAATCCTCCCTGCGCGGTACGATCTGACCGTCGGCAGCTCGGCCGGGGGATCCGTAACGTCCCCAGGTGAGAATACGTTTACCTATGATGCCGGGACGTCCGTGAATCTGGTGGCTACGCCGACCGACGGCTATCGTTTTGTCAACTGGACCGGCGACGTGGGCACCGTTGCCAATCGCAATGCCGCCTCAACGACCATCACCATCAATGGCAACTACTCCATCACCGCCAACTTCGAGGAAATAGCAGACTATGAACTCACGATTTCCAGCGGCGCCGGAGGTTCAGTAACATCTCCAGGCGAGGGGACGTTTTCCTATGAACCCGGAACGGTGGTGGACTTGGTGGCAACCCCGGATTCCGGATACGGGTTTCTCAACTGGACCGGCAATGTGGGTACGATTGACGATCGCGAATCTGCATCAACCACCATCACCATGAACGGCGACTACTCCATAACCGCTAACTTCGAGGCCGATGTGATGCCGGAGTACGACCTGACCATCATCAGCACGACCGGAGGCTCCGTAACCGTAACCGTCGATGGCGACGAGACCGTGGTCGGCCCCGGTCAGACGAAGACCATATCTGATATCGCCGCGAATACGTGGATAGAACTGGCTGCGAGCGCTGATACGGGATATCATTTTGTGGACTGGGAAGGTGCGCCTGTCGATGGTGTCACCAACGCCGCGACGAGTTTTACCATGCAGAGCAACTACTCCATCACCGCCAGCTTCGCGTCGGAAGAAGAGTACGTACTTACCATCTTCAGCACCGGCGGAGGGTCGGTGACCATCCCTGGTGAGGGTGTCTTCTCCCGTACGGCCGGTACCGTGGTCGATCTGGTTGCCACCCCCGATAGCGGCTACGAATTCGTGAACTGGACGGGCGATACCGACAGCATCGCCGATGACGAGGCGGCCTCAACCTCCATCACCATTGAGGGCAGCCACTTCATCACAGCCAACTTCGAGCTTGAAGACATTCCACCCGATACGTATGCGCTCACCATGCAGGCAGATCCCGATGAAGGTGGAACGGCGACAGATGTGACCGATGCGGGACCTTATGAAGAGGGAGATCCAGTGACCATAAAAGCCGAGCCCGCAACCGGCTACGAGTTTACCGGGTGGACCGCGAGCGCGGGCACTTTCGCTGATGCCTCTGCAGCGGAGACGACCTTCTATATGCCCGGTGAAGCGGCAACCATCACCGCCAACTTCGGGCTAGAAGGTGAGGTGATTTTCCCCGACCCCAACCTTGAGGCAGCGATCAGAGAGGCCACCGGCATAGCTACGGGACCGATCTTCGAGTCTGATTTGGAGGCCCTCGAGCACCTTTTTGCCAGGAACAAGAAGATCACGCACCTCGACGGGCTCGAGTACTGTATCAATCTGGTATTGCTCGACCTCCGTGACAACAGGATAAGCGATACCGAACCCCTGGCGGGCCTCACCAGCCTAACCTGGCTGGGGCTTGCGCACAACCGCATAGTGGATATATCGTCTTTGTCTGGCCTCACCAAGCTAAAATGGCTCTACCTGGGTAATAATCGGATTACCGATATCGGTCCCCTGACCGGCCTCGTCAACTTGGCTGTTGTGGGTCTCTGGGGTAACGCGATAAGCGATATCAAACCTCTGGTAGACAATGCGGGACTGGGCGATGGAGATAGGGTGTACCTCCAGAGTAATCCCCTGAGTGACGAGTCGCTCAATTCGCACATACCTGAACTTGAGGGCAGAGACGTGGAGGTCTACTACTAATTAGAGCCGGCTCGTGCGCTTCTGCCACCATCAAAGTGCCTAGAAGCGGCCGACATATTGAGAGGCTGGAACGAGCATATGATAACACGTGACCGCTGCCAGTCAGAATGTGCGGGCATCCGAACAGAGGATACGAACCGCGCGTCGCATCCACTGTGAAGAGGGCTGCCTGCTCCACCACCGACCGAACGCAGTCGATAGCGGTCATAAAGCAGATCCAAAGCTAGGAGAGACAAGGAGGACAGGAACGATGAGAACAAGGGTGCTCTATTTCATAGCTGTGCTGGCGTTGGTGGCTGGATTGGTGACGGCAATGGCAACAGTGCCCGCCATGGCCGCTCGAATCGAGGGGGAGAAGGATGCGATCCCCGCTCAGCCCAATATCTACTACGTCGGCGACACCATCGAATACGAGATGACTGTCAGCAACCCCGTAGATGATCACTCCAACCACCTGAGCAGGATATGGGACACCCTGCCTGACGGCACTGTGATTGAATTCTTGGCCCCCGATGAAAAGTTGGTTCAGGCACCGGGTGATTCGGAGACTTTCCACGAGGAATACACCGTGGATGAGGGCGACCTTATCTGGCTCTCAGATCTCGAATACTGGGTTGTCAGAAATGTCTTCGAGGCAGAAGGGGAGAACGATGTAGGCGAAGAGGTTGAGGTTCGTGTTGTGCTCGACTCGAGGGTTATCCGACCCAATACAAGGGTCAGCATTGACATTGATACTGATGTCCACCCTGATAGAAGGGTTGTCGCAGGTCAGGAATTCGACCTGATCATTACTGAGGAGAACACCGGTTACGACGAGTTGACCGACGTTTTCGTGCGGGTCTACAAGGCCGGCGAGTTGATTGAGACGCTAGATGACAAGCATCCCTCTTGGAGCTGTGATGGCGATGGGGACGATGTCCTCGACCCGGGCGAGACCTGGAGTTGGACTATCGAAGGCGTTACCATAACGGAGACGACCGATTTCGTGGCCCTGGGCTTCGGCACCGATCCGCTCGGCAACGAGATCAGCTACGACATGGGTTATGAGGACGAGCGGGATGTAGAAACTGTTTGGGCCGAAGACCCCAAGATTCAGATTAAGAAGTACACCAATGGATACGACGCTTACGACCCGGAAGACCCCGATGTTCCCGAGATTGCTGTGGGCGACAACGTTACCTGGACATACGATATCACCAACCTCGGCGACGTGCCCCTGACGGATATCGTCGTTACGGATGACCCGGAAGGCGTGATCGGCACCATCGCGTCGCTCCCCGCCGGCCAATCGGAAACCCTGACCCATACAGGTACTGCCGTGGCCGGGCTGTATGCCAACACTGGATATGTCGAGGGTTATTACGAGGGCGTCAAGGTTGAGGGAAACGATCGGTCGCACTACTTCGGCCTGGGCCCATCGATTGATCTACAGAAAGAGGTCTGGGATGGGTCTACCTGGCATGACGCCGACACTGCGACCGGGCCGGAACTGACTTCCGAACAGGACCCCGTGGTCTTTCGCTTCGTGATCACTAACGATGGCAATGTCGAACTGACGGATGTCGGCTTGACTGATACGGATATGGTCGACTTCTACGAAAACTTCGATCGCAGTGTACCGGCTACCTTCCCAATAACACTGGACGAGGACGAGTCAGTGACCGTCTATGGCTCCCTGGACTGGGAGCCAGGACAGCACGAGAATACCGCTACTGTTGAAGGCTTCTACGATACCACAAGAGTCGAAGACGAAGACCTCGCCCACTACTTCGGCTTAGGGCCTGACATTCAGATCAGGAAGCTCACCAATGGCGTTGACGCCCCCAGCCCGCCCGGGCCTTCGATTACTATAGGCGACACCGTTACCTGGACCTATATTGTCACTAACACCGGCGGTGTTCCTCTGACCAATATAGAGGTTACCGATAACAAAGAGGGGCCGATCGGCAACATCGCGTTGCTGGCTGTAGGCGAATCCCAGACCCTTACCGCCACCGGCACCGCCCAGGAGGGGCAGTATGCCAATATCGGCTNTGTCGTAGGNNATCACAATAACGTTGAAGTCTCCGACAACGACCCCTCCCACTACCGCGGTGTCAAGCCTGTTGTCGTAGGCTGGGTGACCTACCCGGTCAACAGGATGAGTGTGCTGGCGCCCTGGATTGCCCTGTTGGCAGCCTTTATTGCCGGGACAACACTGCTGGTGTTGAGGCGCCGCAAAGCACTTAATTAGAGCAGATCGCTACGTCCTCCGATGAAAGTCGGGGACGCGCAGCTAGAGCGGCACCGGGGGGCTCAGGCCTAACCGGGCGGCTCCGAGGCAACGATGGGCGGAGTTTATCTCCGCCCCTCTCGTTCGTCTCCATTGTGGCGAGTGATCCCACTCTGTTGAGACTGGGACAAGATCTGCTCCCCCTTCACATCCTCGGATTCTGGGCAGAACAAAAATCTGTGCCAGAAATATCGCCTACGCGTAAAAAGGTATTGACATTCCTGTAGGAGGTTGTTACTCTTATATTACAAGGTTTGATCCTATGGTGCGCCTTGCGAGCCATGTGTATATGGGCACGGTAAGGCCGCACGGTGACGTTGGTTCGCGGGACATGCCGTAGGACATGGATAAGTGAGGAGGAAGAGACTTAGAGCTTTAGTTTTGCCCTGTGTATGAGGGGACGGTGAGGCTGAACCTGTAACTGGTCGCTTGGGTTCAGCGGAGTCAATAGCGAAACCGACCTGTAAGAGGTCGGTTTTTTGTTTTTGCGTTGTTAAGGGGAGGTGGGAGTCCATACTAGATCGTTTCAACTGCAGAAGAGGAAATGCTAGCTGCTATGCCTGCAGCTCAACATGCAAAGGCAAATTTGATGGGAAGGAGTGACAGACAGCGATGAAAAGGTTCTTGTTAACAATCTTGGTGCTGGTTCTCGTGTCAGTGCTAACGGTATCGCCCGGAGGATGCCGGGACGCCGATCACGGGGACGATAACCCGGCACTCATAGTCTATGAAGGGTTGGTGATCCCAGCTTCACAGGATGTGATTTCGGTCCAGAACATCGGTGACGGCGTTACGGGTGGCGACCCGGACTTCTGCAAGCCTGAGCAGCCTGACGAGTGGCATTTTGTCCTCAGCCAGGTGGTCCCCAGGGACGCAGCGCCGACAGCGATGACTGCGCTCTTCGTGAATGCGGGGACGGTAACCGTGCCGCGGACCGATCTCTCGGGACCCGAGCACCGAGGTACCGCCCATTATACCCTGAAGGGACAACACCTGGATGACACACTCGTCGACGGTTACGCTGTGAGGCCCGCGACTCTGCAGTCTCACGGGCCGTTCGTCCTATCGAATGCGCCGTGTATCCAGATCCCTCAGTACCTTCTGGCCATCTCCAGCAGTGCTGGAGGCTCGGTGACCGCCCCCGGCGAGGGGAGTTTCACCTATGATGAGGGCACAGTGGTTGCGCTTGAGGCCACAGCCGAGGAGGGCTACCGGTTTGTGAAGTGGGTGGGCGGACCGATAGATGGTGTTACCAGCCCCGCGACCAGCATCACCATGCAAGGCGACTACTCGGTCACGGCCAACTTTGCCGAGGAGGAGGTACCGCCCGCCCAATACACCCTGAGCATCTCGAGCACCTCTGGAGGCTCGGTGACCGCCCCCGGCGAGGGGAGTTTCACCTATGATGAGGGCGCGGTGGTTGCCCTCGAGGCCACAGCAGATGAGGGCTACGAGTTCGTGAAGTGGGTAGGTGGACCCGTAGATGGTGTTACGAGCCCCTCGACAACCATCACCATGCAGGGCGACTACTCGGTCACAGCCACCTTCGGGGAAGAGGAGATCCCTCCGGTCCAGTACAGCCTGACCGTGTCCAGCACCGCCGGAGGCTCGGTGACCGCCCCCGGCGAGGGGAGTTTTACCTATGATGAGGGCACAGTGGTTGCGCTTGAGGCCACAGCCGAGGAGGGCTACCGGTTTGTGAAGTGGGCAGGCGAACCCATAGATGGTGCGACGAATCCACAGATCAGCATTACCATGCAGGGCGACTACTCGGTCACAGCCACCTTCGCGGAAGAGGTGATCCCTCCGGTCCAGTATACCCTGAGCATTTCCAGCAGCTCTGGAGGCTCGGTGACCACTCCCGGCGAGGGGACCTTCACCTATGACGAAGGGAAGGTGGTTAACCTTGTGGCCGAGCCCAGCGAAGGCTACCGGTTTGTGAAGTGGGCAGGCGAACCCATAGATGGTGCGACGAATCCACAGATCAGCATTACCATGCAGGGCGACTACTCGGTCACGGCCACCTTTGTGGAGGAGGAGATCCCGCCGGTCCAGTACAGCCTGACCGTCTCTAGCAGTGCTGGAGGCTCGGTGACCACACCCGGCGAGGGGAGTTTCACCTACGATGAGGGCACAGTGGTTGCGCTTGAGGCCACAGCCGAGGAGGGCTACCGGTTTGTGAAGTGGGTGGGCGGACCGATAGATGGTGTTACCAGCCCCGCGACCCCGGCGAGGGGAGTTTCACCTATGATGAGGGCGCGGTGGTTGCCCTCGAGGCCACAGCAGATGAGGGCTACGAGTTCGTGAAGTGGGTAGGTGGACCCGCAGATGGTGTTACCAACCCGTCGACCAGCATCACCATGCAAGGTGACTACTCGGTCACGGCCACCTTTGCGGAGGAGGAGGTACCGCCCGCTCAGTACAGCCTGAGCATCTCCAGCACCGCTGGAGGCTCGGTGACCGCTCCAGGCGAGGGGACTTTCACGTATGATGCGGGCACAGTGGTTGCGCTTGAGGCCGCAGCAGAGGAGGGCTACCGGTTTGTGAAGTGGGTAGGCGAACCAGTAGATGGTGTTACGAGCCCTTCGATAACCATCAGCATGCAAGGCGACTACTCGGTCACGGCCAACTTTGCAGAAGAGGAGGTGCCGCCCGCGCAGTACACCCTGAGCATCTCCAGCGGCGCTGGAGGCTCGGTGACCGCCCCCGGCGAGGGGAGTTTTACCTATGATGAGGGCGCGGTCGTTGGCATTGCGGTGGCAGCAGAGGAGGGCTACCGGTTTGTGAAGTGGGTAGGTGCACCCGTGGATGGTGTTACCCACGCCGCGACCAGCATCACTATGGTAGCCGACTACTCGGTCACGGCCACCTTTGCAGAAAAGGATGCTCCCCCCGGCCAGTATAGCCTGACCGTCTCCAGCACCTCTGGAGGATCGGTGACCGTTCCCGGCGAGGGGACTTTCACCTACGCCGAGGGTACAGTGGTTGCCCTTGTGGCTGAAGCAGAGGAGGGCTACGATTTTGTGAAGTGGGTAGGCGGGCCCGCAGATGGTGGTACCAACCCCTCGACAACCGTCACCATGGAGGGCGACTACTCGATAACTGCCAGCTTTACCGAAGAGGTGGTACCCGTTGCGCCTTATGTACCCATATATGCTCTAAGGGTTTCCAGCACCGCCGGTGGGTCGGCCTTCCGTCCCGGTGAGGGAACGTTTGCCTATCGCGAGGGAAGGCAGGTCAGGCTGGTGGCGAGGCCGGAGGATGGCTATAAGTTCGTAGGCTGGTCCGGTAGTGTGGGCACGATTGCCGATGCCCATGCCGCGTCGACCACGATTACCGTGCAGGGCCACTACTCCGTCACTGCCAGCTTTGAGCCTGAGATCCCGCCGGTCCAGTACAGCCTGACCGTCTCGAGCACCGCCGGAGGTTCGGTGACCGCTCCCGGCGAAGGGACCTTCACCTATGAGGAAGGAAAGGTGGTCAATCTTGTGGCCGTGCCCGGGGAGGGCTACCGCTTTGCCGGGTGGACCGGCGATGTGGACACGATCGCTCTTGTCAATGCTGCCTCGACGACCATCACAATGCAGGCCGACTACCGGATCACCGCCCAGTTCCATGATGGAGAGTGGGGCGCAGGTGTGAGTGTCACGGGGGTAACTAAAGAGGTTGACAGTGCCGTATTGCCCGAGGCAACCGTTATCCTGTACCATAACGGTGAAGCAGTAGCCAACGCCGTCAGTGACGAGCACGGACTATACACATTGATGATCTGGGCGCCCGGGGACTATGAGGTTGTAGCCACCAAGGAAGCCTTCAGTGACGAGCTTCATCTTATGTCGGTGACCCAGCCGACACCATGTGATGTGGACTTTGTCGGTGATCTCGGGCTCATTCCCAGAGCACCCTGTACGTCGTACGTGTTGTCGTGCATAAGCCTATGGAAGTACGGCGAACGGCCCTTCCAGTTGAGCACGTCCAAGGTGCTGGAGGTGATAAGTGCGTGGGTGTTCCAGGGCGAGGACTGAGAGAAAAGGCCAGGATGTACTGCGTTAAGAAAGAGAGCATGAGAATGAATTCGAAGCGGACCAGGCTTGCCCTATTGGTGCTGGCGATCATCCTGATCGGTGGTGTGGCCCCTGTGGTGGGCGGCGCAGCGTGTCAGTGTGGGCCAGTTGAGACAGCTGGGCAGCTTGACAGAGGACTGCCTGATGCGGTGGTGCCGGGAGATGAATTCTGGGTAACAGTGACCTTTACCTCGCCAGACGATCGTTTTCACGCCATAGGTTTTACCGACGTCGCCCCTCCGGGGTGGACCGTGACCGTAGATGTGGCCTGGGCTGAGCCGGAGGCACTGATGGCCCACACTCCACAACCCGAGGAGGCGGTATACATCTGGGAAGGGCCTTATGATGCCGGTGTGAGGTTCACCGTGCAGTACAAGGTCAAGGCATCGGTGGATGCCGAACCCGGGACTTACGTCTTCAGCGGTGCTATCGAGTACTTCATTGAACCACATCCAGAACCCTCTTATGAGGAAGAGATCACCGGTGATATGCAAGTGACGGTATCCCAGCGCCCATAGACAATACCTACCGATTGTCCGACGGGCGGGTGAGCAGGGTAGCCGGGACAGCTCTTGCGGGCTCCGGCGGCAGCTTTCTCGCACCTCAGCGAGTATCGCCGGGAGTCATTTTGTGACCGGCCAATCTCTGATCCGCTAAAGCACCGACCAGCCTTTCGGCGTTGCAGGTACCCCTCTATTCTGTCACTGGGCCGCGGGCCGGCAGGCCCACCAGGAGCATCAAGTCGCCCTGGGGATTCGTGCCGGCAAGACCTCTCTTCCGTAGCTGTCTGAGCCCCGGAATTTGTCTGCGTGGTACGTTAAGCACACCGAATAACACTAACTAACCATTACGGATGGGTGATTGACCGCCAGGAGGACTGAGCTTAACATGAACCGTGTCGGATTGAACCAGGTAGCCAGGAGCAGGTCGTCAAAGATGCGGTACCAGGTTTCTGCCGGTTGGCGCGAAAATAACGATCGATAACTGGAGGCAACAATGCGGAGTATAGGGATGCGTTTACGGCTCTTAGTAGCTGTCCTTCTGTTGGGTGGCCTTGCTCTTCCTGCTTCAGGCGCTGAGGCTCATGGGAGCTTAACGACACAGCCGGTGCTCACCTCTCTGGCCGCCATGGTGGCTGATGTTGGTGGCCGTGTCTACTCTGCTCATGACGCGGCTTATGCCGGCGACGAGGGAGTGCCGCATAAGCGAGAACTGCCGGAGATGGTAACGGCGGGCGACGGATTTGTGGTAAAGGTGAGCTTCGTCGCCCCGTCTGACGATTTTCACGCCATTGCACTGACCGATATAGCCCCCGCCGGCTGGGATGTAAGCGTGAGTGTTGCCTGGACTGAGCCGCGGGCGATACTGGACCACACACCCGAACCCGAGGAGGCGGTATATATCTGGATGGGGCCTTTTGATGCCGGCGTAGAGTTCACCGCAGTATATGAAGTCCGGGTGCCGATGGATGCCGACCCCGGGACGTACACGTTTGACGGTTTTCTAGAGTACTACATTGAACCATACCCGGCTCGTTCCTACAGGCAAGCAATTAGCGGTAATGGCCGGTTAGACGTGGGAGTGGCTACGGGAGTGAGTATAGTGGGTGTGACCAGAGAGGTCGACAGCGCCGTCTTGTCGGGGGCAACTGTTGTCCTGTACCACAATAGCGAGGCTATAGCCAGCGCCATCAGTGATAAGGATGGACGCTATGCAGTAATGGTTTCAGGGCCCGGGGCTTATGATGTGGTCGTCAGCAAGGAAGGATTCAGAGCCGAGGTCCAACCAATTTCGGTAACCGAGCCGACAACGTATACCCTCGATTTCGTTGGTGACCGCGGTGTCATTCCCGAGGCACCCGGCAAGTCTTACGTTCTGGCATGCATAAGTCTGTCGAAACTCGACCACTCACCTCTTCGGCTGAGCACGTCGCGGGTGCTGGATGTGATAAGCGCCTGGAGATATCCGATACCCCAGAACTGAAAGAAGAGGCCTAGAGGGGCTCTGATAGGACGGATAACACGCGATCGGCCTCGCGATCCCCATAGTGGTCCGCTAGTTGTTTGCGAATTCTCCTGATTGACTCTGTACGCCGTTCCGTCGCCAGCCTGCCCGCTTGATACACGCGGGCTAAACAAGCTAGAATGCATCTCATAGCCGCTTGCAGTCCGAGGTAAGGGTGCTCATAGTTGGCTGCTTGTGCCCCTGCGCATCGACCTCTGGATGCTTTGATTGGAGAGTGGCAGGTCTTTCATCGCCATGGTACAGCCGAGGCTGAACAGAATGGCATCGAGCGACGGGAGTTCGCTGTGCTACGGTTGAAAGGCGTGCCACGTAAGGCAGAAGCGCCCCGCAGAACTCTGATGAGGTGGTAGTCAATTGTCAGACGGGTATTACGACGTCATCATAGTGGGAGCGGGACCGGCCGGAAGCTATGCGGCCTATGAGCTGGCTTCGTCGGGCCACAAGGTGGCTGTCTTTGAAGAAAAAGATGTGCCGGGGGTTGATGCCTGCTGCACCGGCATAATCAGCCCCGAGTGCTTCGATTCGCTGGGCCTCGATACCGACGTGACATTGACGCAAGCAAACTCCGCCAGGTTCTACTCTCCCTCGGGGAAGTGCTTGAGGATCGAGACCGAAGAGATTCAGGCTTACGTGGCGGACCGCAGCGCGCTCGATAAGGCGCTGGCCGCTAAGGCCCAATCGCGGGGGGCACAGTACTTCTTGTCTTCTCCGGTCAGCGATCTCATCCTCGGTAAGGAGTGCATACAGGCGGAAACCAGGTGCTCAGGGGCCAGGGAGTTATTCTCCGCGAGAGCCCTGATCCTGGCCAACGGCTGCCGAACAGATCTGCTCCAGAAGCTGGGTCTGGGCAAGATCAAACGCTTTCTTGTCGGTGCGCAGGCTGAGTTGGAAACAAGAAACGTCACCGAGGTCGAGGTACACGTCGGCCGGAGATTAGCGCCCGGTTCGTTTGCCTGGGTTGTGCCTGTGTCACAGGATAGGGCATACGCCGGTCTCCTGGCAACCTCCGATGCCGGGCTGCACCTGCAGCGACTCGTCGATGATCTGTTTCGCTGTGGCAGAGTCGCCGACAGGCACGTGAAGATCAAGCAGAAAGCCATCCCGCTGGAATCTCCGGCCCGCAGCTATGACGACAGGGTGCTGGCTATCGGAGACGCTGCCGGACAGGTCAAGCGGACTACCGGCGGAGGAATATACTTCGGGCACCTCGGCGCCAGGATCGCTGCCCGGGTACTCGACGGTGCTCTCAAGAGCGACGACCTGAGCGCCCGTCGGCTGTCCGGCTACGAAAAGCAATGGAAGGCAAAGCTGGGAAAAGAACTCTCGCGCGGTCAGCTGGCAAGGTGGGCTCTTACCAGGCTGAGCGATGGGCAGGTAGAGAGGGTGTTCGATGTGCTGGGATCTAACGGTACAGTGCAGGAGATGGTTGAGTCCGGCGATATCTCCTTTGATTGGCACAGCAAGCTGGTTCTGACTGCCCTTAGATATAGCTCGGCCTATCCCTGGCTGAGAATACGGCGTCTCCTGTTTGGTGAGGGTGGGTTATGATTCAGATGGGTTATCCTCCTCAACACGTAGCCATCACTATGGATGGCAACGGCAGGTGGGCGACGAAACGGGGTCTTCCCAGATTCGCAGGACACAGGGCCGGCGGGGATAACATCCGCCCGGTGGCGAAGATCTTCGCCGACTATGGAGTGAGGTATCTCACCCTCTACGCGTTCTCCACGGAGAACTGGAGCCGGACCGGAGCGGAGGTCTCCGGCTTGCTCGGGCTCCTGGGGCAGAAGATTGACGAGGAGACGCAGGCTTTCCATGAAGAGAATGTCCGGCTCCTCCACTTTGGCAGGAGGGACAGACTGCCTAAGGGATTGAGGGAGCGTGTGGAGGCAGCACTGGAGCTAACGCAGAACAATACCGGGATGACGCTGTGCCTGGCATTTGATTATGGCGGGCGCGACGAGATCGTCCGGGCGACCGGCCGCATCGTGAGTGCGGGCCTTTCCCCGGACAGCATAGATGAAACTGTGTTCGCCCGCTGCCTCGATAGCGCCGGCATTCCCGACCCCGATCTGTTGATACGCACCGGCGGTGAAAGCCGGCTGAGCAACTTCCTCCTCTGGCAGGTTGCCTATAGTGAGCTTTACTTCGCGCCGGTGTTGTGGCCTGATTTCGGGCGTGAGGAGGCGGAGGAGGCGCTTTCTGAATACAGGCGCCGCCAGCGCCGCTTTGGCAGAGTATGAAGGCCTGAACAAGGGCAGCAGTTCCTTGACGACGGGCTTTATGTAACATCGGGGTGGACTCTTCGTTACGATAGCTAACACGTTGCTTGCAATGCCCGGGGAAAGAGATCTCAGTCGTCAACAGGGCATTGGACAAAGGCCTTCCCCGTTGATATACTGGATTCACCTACTTAATATGTAGAGTGTAACGGTCACCGGAGGCAAGAGTTTTGCGCAATACGTGCCGCGATGCCTGTGCTAAGGGGGCGCCGTACGGCAGTAGAAAGCGGTGATCATAGGAGGGAAACGTGAAACAGGCGATTAGTTTATTGCTTGCGCTGGCGCTGGTGCTGAGTTTGGGGCTGGTGACGGGCTTGCCGGTGATGGCCGGTTCGACTACCTGGTATGTAGTTGAAGGCGGCACCGGAAACCAAACCGGGCAGGACTGGGATCATGCCTTTGGCACTATCCAGGCGGGCATCAATGCCAGCGGGTCTGACGACACCGTCATGGTAGGGGCGGGGACCTATGCGGAAGCGGTTGTCATCGACAAGACTCTTACCCTTCTCGGGGCCAAACACGGTGAGGATGCGCGTACCCGCGACACCGCTAGCGGTGAATCCATAATTCAGGTTCCGAACCCTGATGACGACTCTGCATTTGCCATTGCCGCTGATGGGGTGACGGTTGATGGGTTCCAGATCGCAGACGCTAGGGTTGGCGTGCATGTGAACGCGGTTGACGTCGCAGCTGTAGTGGTGCGCAACACTCATGTTCAGAACGCAGGTCAGGATGGGATCAACCTATGGCGGGCGACAACGGCCGTGGTGGAATACAACCTCGTGCAGAATGCCGAAACCAGCGGCATTACTGGAGGTAGGACAACCTCCGATTGGACAGGTGCACTCCAGGTGACCATCAGGAACAATGAGGTGGTCAACGCTCAATATGGCATCACGGGATTCCTGAAAGACTCGGTCATCAAAGGCAATCTGGTTATGGACTACGAGTATGAGGGTGCGGGCATCGGTGGGCAGTTCCTCAACACGATGATTGAGGACAACACAGTGAGTGGTTATTCCTGGGGTGTCGGTGTAGGTTTCCGCGCTTATCCGCCACGTCCCAGTAGTGAGAAGGTGAGAGTGGAAGGCAACACTCTGACAGAGAACTACGCCGGTATCTACGTGCACGAAAGCCAGACCATTGTCGAAATCACAGTTAACTTCAATGACATCGCCGACAACATAGTGGGGGGCGTGGTCAACGAAGCGGCGGAGACCCTTAATGTCCGCTACAACTGGTGGGGGCACGAGACCGGGCCAGACCATGACGGGCTCAACCTGGGCGGCCAGGGCGATGCCGTCAGTGACGACGTCCATATCGGCCCCTGGCTTTACCGGCCGCAGGAGCAGTTCGTCTCCGACGCTCCCTGCTACGCGGGTTCGGTATTGCTTGCCAATGAAGCGACTAAGGCTACTGCGGATAACGCGACTAGCTATTACGGTGGCTGGAATAGTTTCTCAACTCCCGTCACGCTGGATAGCTCCGCAAATAGGGTTAGCGACCTTCTGGATTTGGCAGAAGAAAACGGTCTGTCGATCGTGAGGGCGCAGCGCTTCGATGCCGAGACTCAGTCGTGGGTTGCGATCATAATGGACGACGAGGCTCTTGACGAGGATTACACGATAGAGCCTGGCGAAGGATTCTTCATCCAGGTTTCTCAGAAGGGCAGCCTACCTATCCTGGTCAGAACCGATCCAACCATGCCGCCAAGGCGAGACCTGGTTGCCGGGTGGAACCTGGTTGGTATGTCGAGCCTCAAAGCAGAGGCTGTAACGACTGCCCTCTCCGGCGTGGATTACAGCTTTGTGCTGAGTGCCAAGCCCCCTAACGCTGAGGCCTGGAGCGTTCCCCCAGATGAAGCGGGCGAAAGGTCTCTACATCTCGGCGAAGCTTACTGGGTGGCTATGGGCGAGCCTGGAATACTGTATGGTATCACCACGACGCCGGTGCAAGACGACATGACCTGGGACCTGAACCAGTTAGATGAATAGAGAGAAGTACTCGAGCGGGAGCGGGTCGGGCCGTGCCTCGGACGGTCGGCGCTGAAGAACGTGAGCATTATCAGGCGGAGTTCAGGGAAATCGAGACTTGCCGCCTTCGGCTTGCTGGCCATGATGCTGCCATTGGCTGTGGCTCCTGTAGGTCCCGTTATCGGTGATGTGGGTCTTGGTCACGGGTTCTACGGCANTGTGAAGCTGGATGGCGAGGATGCTGCTGTAGGCANGGTGATTAGCGCTCGTATTGACGGNACCGAATACGGTAGTTGCACGGTTGCTACTCCAGGTCAGTATGCCCTGCTAGTCCAGGGCGACATCGTNGAAGGCACTACGATAAAANTCTATGTCGATGATCAACAGGCAGAACAGACCTTTGATTTCCGTGATGGCTGGACAACCGANCTTGACCTCACTGTAACTACGCCGACATATGCCCTGACCATGTTAGCAGAGCCTGAGGCTGGTGGCATGGCAACCGACGAGACCGGTGAATCACCATACCCGGAGGGCGCTTCAGTCGAGATAAAGGCAGAAGCCAGCGAGGGCTTTCGTTTCGTTAACTGGACAGCGCCGGCCGGTGGATTCGAGGATGCGGAGGAAGCGGAGACTACCTTCATTATGCCCGATGAAGACGTAATCGTCACTGCCAACTTCGAGGCGGTAACGACCAGCGATCTGACGATCACCAGCACAGCCGGAGGTTTCGTTACTGCCACAGTAGATGAAGAAGAGACCTTGATCGAGGCGGATGAGGAAGAAACCATATCGGATGTTCCCGAGGATACAGAGGTCGACCTGGTGGCAACACCGGACGATGGTTACAGGTTCATTGAGTGGGAAGCGACCGCCGGTGAACTCGATGGTGCGGAGCAGGCGGAGACCACCTTCATCATGCCGGCTGTGAATGTAACCGTCACCGCCAACTTCGCGCTGGTGGAATACACCCTGACCATCGACAGCACCGAGGGTGGTGAGGTCACCGTCCCCGGTGAGGGTGCGTTCCCCTATCCGGCAGGAGAGGTGGTTGACCTGGTCGCTGTGGCCGACGACCACTATCAGTTCGTGGAGTGGACCGGCGATATCGATGAGATCGACGACCCCGCCTCTTCCGAGACCACCCTCACCATGCCGGGTGCAGACGTAGCCGTGACTGCCAGCTTTCAGGTGGACCCCAGCGTGCCCTCGGTCACGACAGAAGCGGCCACCGACATCACTACCTATTCGGCCGTCGTGAACATGAGCTACACTATGGGGAAGTTCAGCTCGGTCGAGGTGCGTTTTGCCGCCAAAAGGGCCACTGATGCAACCTGGTTTCATGGTTCCTGGGTGTCCAGGACGGAAGACGGCACCTATGCGTATCAGTTGACAGA
>SL_5KL_010_SEDDRAFT_10000442_pt1 | contig 26353 bp, 18 predicted proteins | sample SodLakKL_010_SED_FD_9118 | JGI IMG/M metagenome (IMG submission 9118) | reverse complement strand
TAATCTCCTTTGTAGGGATAATCGGTTTCGTCGGATTGGTCGTTCCTCATATGGTAAGAAGGATTATCGGCGGGAATGAAAGATATCTGATACCGTTTTCTTGTGTCGTGGGGGCCATATTGTTGTTGGCTTCCGATACCGTTGCAAGAACTATAATATCTCCCATAGTGTTACCTGTTGGTATATTGACTTCATTCTTGGGTGCGCCGTTGTTTATATATCTGGTCATAAAAGGGAGGGAATACTGGTGAAGTTGAAAATAGCTGGACTTCAATTTTCCTACAACAGTCATCCGGTCTTAGAAGATGTTAATTTCAAGGTCGAAAAGGGTGAGATGCTTACTATCATCGGTCCCAACGCCTCTGGGAAAACTACCCTACTAAAGTGTATAAATAATATATTGAAACCACAAAAAGGGACTATTTTCATCGATGATAGGCCGTTAAGCGGCTTGACCATGAGAGAGATAGCTAGGAAGATAGGTCATGTACCTCAATCCGGGGCCGAGAGTTTTCCAACGACGGTCTTCGATACTGTGCTGATGGGACGGAAACCCCATGGTGGTTGGAAACCGAGCGATAAAGATTTAGATATTGTATCACACACCATTGAAAGATTAAATCTTGAAGAGATCGCCATGCGGAACATAGGCGAGATAAGTGGTGGGCAGAGGCAAAAAGTATTGATTGCTAGAGCAGTAGCTCAAAATCCAGAGATATTACTTTTAGACGAACCGACCAGCAGTCTTGATCTTAAACATCAGCTAGAAGTGTTAGATGTTGTAAAGAAACAAACAGAAAACGGGATCTCAGTAGTCATGACCATGCATGACCTGAATCTAGCAGCAAGATACAGCAGTAAGATACTGATGCTTAGTGATGGTAAAATTTTTGCTGCTGGTGAAGTTGATGTATTAAATTCGAAAAATATAGAATCGGTCTTCGGTGTGAAAGTAGATATCACAGAAAGATCAGGCCGTCCTATGATAATCCCTGAGGAAGCGACAGTATGAATTGATATCTATCAATGCATAGCAGATCCACCGTTCACTCCGAGTATGTCTCCGTTCATATAAGAACCCATATCCGAAGCCAAGAAAACTGCTGTGTTTGCGATGTCTTCTGGTTTTCCGATCCTTTTCATGGGTATTTTTTTGGCTCGTTGTTTTCTTTTCTCTTCTGAGTAATCTCTGATTATATCCGTGTCTATAGTGCCCGGAGCTATCCCATTTACAGTTATACCTTCTGGACCCAACTCCAATGCTAAAGCCCTAGTCAATCCGACCATCGCAGCTTTACTCGTCACATATGCAGTACCGTGAGTGGATCCTCTGAAAGCTAACTGTGAAGAAAGATTGATGATCCTACCTGATTGGGAATCTTTTAGGTATGGGAGACATAATTTACTCAAAATGAATGGACCTCTAACGTTCACATCCATGGTCCGATCGTAATCCTCTATCTCTGACTCTTCTAGGTCTTTACGGTAGTAGATACCGGCGTTGTTGACCAGTATATCGATGGATTGGAACTCATCTACGAACCTCTTGACCATGTTTTGGCAGTCTTTTTCCTCGCTGACATCTCCCTGCAGTAGGATCCCATCGGATTTGCTTGTCACATATCTAAAAACTTCTTGTGCCTCTCCTTCACTTTTATAATAATTGATCCCTACGATTGCACCTTCATCTGCAAATTTCTCGGTTATACCTCGGCCGATACCTCTTGAAGCTCCGGTCACGATAGCTCTTTTCCCTTCCAATTTTCTATTCATAGTTGTTAAATCCCGTATATGATATTAGTCTTTTTTCAAGGAAATTATTATATATGAAAAATAGGTGTAAGGGAATGTTGGAACCGTTAAGATCTGATAGCTTTTTTAACAACTCGCTCCCGTAGTGTAGTCCGGCCAATCATTTTGGCCTCTCGAGCCAAACACTCGGGTTCAAATCCCGACGGGAGCATTCTTTGTTTTTTTTGCGACCAGAGGGATTTGTTTCACGAGTTAAAAAGTATTTTTTAACGAGCGTAAGCAATTATGAGTTTTCGAACAATTGCTCACTGAATCCCGACGGGAGCACTTTTTTTGCGACTAGAGGGAATTGTTTCACGAGTTAAATCTATTGAGTTAGCATTATTAGTCTGATTATTGAGATTATCTCAATGGGTTGGATTTCCTAAATGATAAAACTTCTATACCAGTATGATACGAATCAATTTTCATCGGTCTACACCATTTTTCAATTTGAATCTTTTAAACCTTATTGTTGAATATGTTTATTTTTTATCCCCAGCTAGATTATATTCAAACAAAATTATTATTTATTATAAACTTGATAGTTTCATCAAAAATATTTTATATATGGGAGGGGATTCAAAGCTTAAGGTGTCTATGTCATCATTAGATTATGTTCTTACAGAGTTGAAAAAGGATGGAATATCTAACAGAAATGCTGTACTTGATATAGGCTTTCATAATTTAGATGAGTTGAAAAAACTAGCATTATTAGTGGAAGCAGATGGGAAAGTAATTGGGATAGACATCAATTTCGAAAGAGTTCAAAAGGTAAAGAGGGAACTTACTAACAAGTATGCTGAAAAAATATCTGTAAAGAAGGGGTCCATCGTTGACATCCCTTTTTCAGATAATTATTTTGATCTTGTTTTTTGTAAAGCCATGCTCCACGAGGTCCAGGAATTAGATAAAGCATTTAAAGAGATGTTTCGTGTTCTTAAGCCTGGAGGATCTATAGCTATCATCGATTTTATTCGTTTTTCTCGGCTAGAGTTTAAATTATACGGTTTGATTGTCAAGCTACTAGGCAAACCTTTAATCGATGTTCATCCTGGTTTCAAATTTAATGAGTTACAGAAACTCCTCCCGAAACCTCAGCTTGTAGATGAATTAGAATGGAAGAAGTGTCCTTTTCAAGGTCACCTTGGATTCTCCGATAAGGAACTTTTTTTATTGAAGATCAAAATGAAATAACCCATTAGAAAAAATATCATCGTAATTATTTATCCTTCGGAAAAATACTAAGACATCTTTGATGATATATTGGTTTACAATATCTCCTAGAAAGATCGTGATATTAAATCTTTCGAAATAATTTCTCAGGTAGATACGGCGATATGAACGTGCTTTTTAACACTAATATCCAAATCCTATATTCAAGATGTTGTAATCCCACAACTGCTTACCCTATGAGTGTCCCATGCTGAGATACCAAAAGATAAGAATTTGAAGCTCACAGTTAAAATCCCCAAAAGAGAACCGATTAACACTAAGTTTTTAACAGTATGATCTATGTTCACTTATCTTAAAAATATATAAATTACCAAAAGATTACCGAACTCAAAATCAAGGAACTGATTATTTGACCGGCTTTGTCATTGAAATTTAGGATAAAAATTTCGTCTCTTAATCCTGTGTTAAGAATACTAATACAACCCACCCGACTAGTGCACACATATAAAGTGTCTTACTATTATCCAAATCACCACTGGTCTCGACATCATATCAATTATTTTTCTTTTTGAGTCCAATTTACCAATTCAATCAACCTCTGATAAAAAAAATATATCGAACATCTATTCGCAGTTACAAATCAACTTCAACAACTGGGCGGTCGAGATGATATCTTCTTTATTGTGTTCTAAGATAGGTATCAATGGACCTGGATTACATTTCTTAAGAAAAATCTTGTAAAATTGTGGGACCATGGCACTTGATACGTCGTTTTCCCTTTCTTTTTTCAGCACATGCTTTTCCAAAGTCCCCAGTTTGTGATTCGGTATACCTTTTTTCCACCTGCCCCGAGAGAAATGTAAAACATCGAAGTGAGGCTTATTTAGATCGGCCTCCAAACCATACTTTTTCATCCTCTCAGAGATAAATCTGCTGTCGAAACTTCTGCCATTGAAGCTTACAAAACTACCAAAACCCTCTGCGATGTTCAAGAATTCCTGAATTATAGCTTTTTCTTCCCTAAGATCCCTAGCTAATAATTGCTTTATTCTCAGACTCCCATCTGAGTAACTACAGATGCCTATGAGGAATACTGGACAATATCTCAAACCTAGGGTCTCGATATCAAAAAAAAGTAGGTCCTCTTTGTCTGCGAATTCAACCAGTTTCTGATTCAATGGATGATTCAAGGGATAACACTTTTCAACTCTTTTTTGCAGTCTTTTTAGTTCTCTGCATTCTACCTCATCGATTATCTCTTTTACGTGCTCGCAAAACCGATCATTATCTTTTAAACCGTGATGATCTCGAATGCCTTTATTATTTAACTTTTCTTCAGTCTTATTACCTATCCCAGGTATTAATTTTAAATCCGATAGCAGTGCCTTCTCAACGGATTTGCAGTCCTTTGTATCTAAGGTGAAATCCATTTCATCGTTTAATTCATAGAATTTACCCAATCTATTCTTTTTTACACTGCCATGAAATATTTCTTCTAATTGATCTCCTTTGTATTTCGAGATGAGTTTCCATTTCAGCCGTTCTGACCTGTAGATATTTGAATCAGGTTCCATCTTCTAACTGCTATTCTTTCTACTCACAAAAATAGTTATCGGGAGTAAAGAAACTGATCTTTTTAACTTCATATATCTGCTTTCTCTATCAACTTCGTTCAAAACCGCCAACTTCCTCCTTTGTGTTTTTTTAACAACTTAAAGTTTACTTTTCTACCTGACATCTCGAAAATATGCATTCTAAAATAAAATAATTTGCTAGTACAGCAATCAAAGGCCCTTTATCCGTAAAGATAGCGAGTATAAAGTGGAACTCGTTCTACGGTTATCCCCAAACCTAGAATGTATCAGAAAGTGGCTTTCTAAGTCCTTTAAGAATAGTGATTTTAAACAGGTTGGAGAATTAGAGCTACGCATCCATTATTAAATACTCTAGATATGAAAAAACCATTTTAACCTTTCTTTTTCAATAGCAAATTATATCCTTAAACCTAATTATGAGGTTAGCGTAAAAAGGTGCTAAACTCATATATTATTTTTGCAAAGTTGTTAAGATCTTTTATATAAATCTAATTCTTGCTCACATCTTTTTATCCAGTACTTCATGCCCATATCTTTAAAAATACTGAAAGCCTCATTTAAAGATTCATTTTTTCCCGAATGATCTCCCATATCTTTCAATAAGAACGAATAACGATACAAAAGGACTGCCAATTCTTTTTTATCTCCGATCTCCTCAAATATCTTTTTACTCTTTTCGAATTCCTCTTTAGCTTTATCTAACTCTCCCTTTTCTCGGTATATCATCCCCAATATACGATGACTCTTACCCTCTTCAGTTTTATTACCTATTTCTGATGAGATACTCAAAGCCTCAAAGGCTTTCTTCGATGCTTTTTCGAGATCCCCTTCTAAAAAGGTTACTTCAGCTAACCCCCTCATAGGATTAGCTATCAGAGATCTGTATCCAATATCTTCACATATCTTTAAACATTTGGAATAGGCTTTTTTTGCTTCCTTAATTTCTTTTTTAATAAGATAGATCTTCCCGAGATTGCTTAAAATAGCCGCTTCAGCTTTTTTAAAATTTATTGTTTTGCTGATATCTAGACTTTCTTGTTGTAGTTTTAAAGCTTTTTCAAGTTCGTCTTTTCTCAGATAGTATTCCCCTAAATTTATGAGTGAGATCGCAATACCTTGTTTGTCTCCGATCTCTTCCCATATCTCCAAGCTCCTTTTATAGTGTTCTTTGGCTTTTTCCATCTCACCTCTTTTTAAATAGATCGTTCCGATATTATTAAGTGTAGAGTTTATATCTCTTTTATCCCCCATCTTTTCACTGATCTCTAGACTCTTGTTGTAATGATCTAATGAAGTTTCAAGGTCCCCTTTGTTCAAGTAAACTATACCTAGACTGTTGAGTGTGCTGGCTTCACCGCCTAAATCACCATTATCTCTACTCATTTTTAAGGATTTATTTAGATGAGTTATAGCTTTGTCGTAGGCTCCCTTGTAGAAATAAACATTACCAAGACCGGTGTGTATTTTGGCCAATTCTTTATCTTCTCCCATCTCTTTTGCGATATCTATAGCAGCGAGGAAATCTTTTTCAGCCATTTCGTATTCACCCTGCCTCATCTCCGCATTTCCTTTTTTACGTAGAATCCTACAGGTTTCTGGGCTCTTTTCGAATACATCTGTTAGTCCTTTCTCTAGGATTTGTAAAGCAATTCTGAACTCACCTTCTCTCTCTAAAACACCGGCTATCTTTCTGTATATCTTTTGTTGATGTTCTGGTTCGATTTCTTTTTTAGGAACCATCTCAAGATATTTAAGACTTTTATCATAATCTCCTATCGTTTTATTAACATCTCCCAGTCTCTCTAAAATATCTATCTTTAGTCTTTTTTTATCTGTCTTTTTTACCAGCTCAAGAGCTTCTTCATACATTTTTAGAGCATCTTCATGTGCATATACCTGTTCAGCTCTTTCACCTGCTTTCAGGTAATAATAAGCACCTCTACCATATTCCTCAGCCAACTTGAGATGATATCCGATGTCAGAAAAATATTCTTTTAGATTTTCTTTGAAAACATCTTCCATAGCTTCTGCAACCTGCTTATGTAGTTTTTCTCTCATCTTTTTTGGTATATCCTCATAGACAGCTAGATGGATAAGTCCATGAGAAAAAGAAAAAGTGTCTTCGCCCGAATCTTCTTCCCATATCTCCAGTCCAGTTAAAATATCGATATATTCCAACAGATCAAAAGAATCCAATCCACTTAAATCAAGGAGTAAAGAAAATGATACTTTTTCGCCTATAACACTCCCTAATCTCAAAATTTTTAGATTTTCATTATCTAGTCTTTTTATCCTTCTCTCGATTATGTCAGTAACGACCTTTGGAAGTTTCATCTCTTCAGTTTTTGAAGGAAACTTATTTTTCTTAGGATCTAGTATGCCTTCTTCTAACATCTGTTTGACCATCTCTTTCAAAAATAGGGGGTTTCCCTCAGCGGTGCCGTGGGTCATCTCGACAAAATCATCAGGGATATCAGCTCTGCCTATCTGACCTTGGATGATCTCCTTAGTATCTTCCCATGTAAGTCCTTCTAACTCTACCTCCTCATAAAGATGTTCTCTGTTCATCCTTTGCAGCATCTCTTTTAAAAAATCGTCATCATCAACATCTTCAGGTCTGTAAGCCCCTATGAGAAGTACAGGATATTTTTTCAATCGCTCGGAAAGATGATGAAATATCATAAGTGATACTCTATCGACCCACTGGAGATCGTCTATAAAAAGAACCAACGGTCGATCCTCACTCAAGGTTTGGATATTTTCCGTCATGTCGGAGAATATAGTATATCTCCTTTCGTCTTTGACCTCTTTTCCAGGTAGATTATGAAGTCTTTCATCTGTCATATCCAAAGGAAGTGGATAGATCTTCTCAGTGTCTTTCAAGCTCTCAAAAGCGATTTTATAAGGTAGGTATGGTTCAGATCTTTCATATAGTCCCTTCCCGGTGAAGAATTCAAAACCGTAGCCCAACGCTTTCTTTTCTAATTCTTTTATCAATCTGGTCTTTCCTATACCGGTATTTCCTCTAACCAGAATCGTTTTTCTTTCCACCTCTTTTATATTTTCTAGTTTATCAAGTAAAATGCTGATCTCTTCTTTTCTCCCTGCAAATATCTCCTTTTGAGTGTATTCTTCTTTGGTTAGATCTATCTTTCCCTCTTCGTCTAACTTGTTGAGCGCGACCAGCAATGGGTCTTGGGATCTTATATACGAATCTACTTGTTTGAGTTTGATTTCGGATACGGAAGAGTCGGTGATTATCTTCACTCTTTCATTCTCGATCTTACTTCTTAGTTTTTTTGCTTTTTTATGACCCTGGGAACTCAAGGAATATACTTTCCTTCTTCGATCTAAACCGACGACCCTGTGTATATTTTCTTTTACCAAACCCTGTTTTACAAGGTCTCTTATTATCTCACTGGTTCTGTTTCTCGAAAGATCAACCGCCTTGGCAATCCCTTTCTGACACATACCATAAGGAGCATCTCCATGATCTTCTATCTCCTTGAAATTCTTTTGAGCTTCTAAATGGAGTAAAATCTTCTCTCTTCCTTTTGTAGGTACCATCTCAAAACATCCATCATCTTTTAGCTTATAAAGGTATTTCTATCGATTATGAAAAAATTCGATGGTATATTTTCGACATGTCGGAGTGAGCTTTATATGTATTAGGGTTAAAAAGATAAGTAACAACAAGAGGTATATATATATGACAAGTTTCGTAAAAAATAGTACGTCTGTTTTAGTGATTGTACTGGTACTGGTTTTGGGAACTGTTGCACCTGGTGTTGCAATGTTCAGTGATCTTGGAGGGCAGGAATACGATGAAATTACCGGAGAAAAAGAAGTCGTTGTGATGACAGAAGTCGAAAATCCAAATGAGTTAGCAGAGCTTGAAAAGTTCGGTGAAGTGATAGATAGCTACGGAGGACATGCATTATTGAGAGTCGATGAAAAGGAGCTTCGAGTACTCGAAAACGAACGCATGATCGACCATCTAGAACACCGAAACGAACTTTTCGTAAATGGTAAACAGTTAGATACTAGAGAAGACTCACTAGATATAAATAAAGATATGATGATCGATGATTATGACCAAGAAACACAGGGCTTGTATTTGATAGATCTGATCGGTCCTATCAACACAGAATGGCGTGAAGAAATAGAAGAGAAAGGTGTCGATGTGATGAATTACGTACCCAATTATGCCTATAGAGTTCAGATGACTCCTGAGATAGCAGAAGAAATATCACACCTTGAATACGTCGATTGGGTTGAACCCTATCATCCAGAATTCAAGATACAAGAAGGACTCGAAGATGGAATGGTTGAGATAGGAATGACTGACTCTGCTGAGATGAGATCTTTAGAAAAGATCGATAGATTGTCATCTTCAGTGAAATCGGCTCAATCCCATGATGGTGATCATAGGATAATAACTGAAGTCGAATCCGAAGATATCTTAATAGAAATCGCTAGGATGCCCGAAGTTTACTATATCAGAGAATTTATTGAACCTGAACTCCATTCTGAAATAGACTCGCAGATCGTCGGTGGTGGACTATGGAATATGGACGATGAAGATGGTGATCATTCAGATCCATATAGGAAACATGGTGATTACGGAGCTTACATAAACCAGATCGGTTATACTGGTGAAGGAGTTACCATCGCAATCGCAGATACTGGTTTGGGCGACGGTGAGATAGGTGATGCTGGTCATCCAGACTTAGACGACCGTGTTATAGGCGGTTATAGTTTTGGATCAGAGGAAGACGAATGGCAGGACGGTCATTATCACGGTACTCATACTGCTGGTTTAGCTGCCGGGGACACATATCATGGAACTGGAGAAACCTATCCAGGAGAAGAAACCGGTCCTTATTATCTAGCTCAGGGATTAGCATATGAATCTGAACTCTTCGGTACAAAGATATTCGATGATTCCGGAGGGGCCATGGTTCCCGCAGATACTTTTGAGGTTGTAGAAGAACCCGCTCAAAGATCGGATACATATATACATTCTAATTCATGGGGTGCAGATACCATGGGAGAATATTTTGAATCAGATAGTTCTTATGATGCTGCTGTTAGAGACTCCAATAGAGATACTGATGAAAACGAACCTATGGTCATCACAAGTTCTGCAGGAAATGCAGGACCAAATGAACAGACCACCGGCAGTCCTGGACATGCTAAGAACGTGATAACAGTAGGTGCAACTGAAACTTGGATACCTGATGGGACGGATTATGGTGGTCCAAATAGAGAAAATCCTGATAATGTCGTGGGTTACAGTTCAAGAGGATGGACCGCAGATAATAGAATAAAACCAGACGTCGTGGCTCCAGCTGAATTGACCATATCGACTCAGACACCTTTGGGAGAAGGTAATTACGAGCCAAACGAAGATAAGTACAGATGGATGGGAGGTACTTCTTCTTCCAATCCTATAGTAGCTGGTGCAGCAGCCGTTGTCGTAGAATGGTATGAAGAAAATTACGGGACGACCCCCAGTCCAGCTATGGTTCGTTCTTTGCTGATAAATACGGCCGAACCTCTCGATGAGGAAAATGGAAATACAGGCCATATACCCAATAGAGATGAAGGATGGGGTATGGTAGACCTTTCAAAACTAGAATATCCAAATGACGATCCAGTTGAGATATTTACCGAAGATCAGGAAGATATATTCGAGAATAGTGGTGAGGTACATGAATACGAACTCGATAACGATGATCCAGATGAACCTTTGAGGATAACCCTAGGATGGACGGATAAAGAAGCTCCTGTGGATACTGGAGGTGACCCTTCACTGATAAACGATCTTAATTTAGAAGTCATATCCCCCGGCGGACACAGTTATCGAGGTAATGCCTTTGAGGAAGGCTGGACTCAGCCTAATCAGGACACTATGGAAGATTTTGATAGATTGGATGATGGCTGGGATGATACGAACAATATCCAGAATGTTTACCTACCATCAGAAGAATTGGAGAACGGCATCTACACTGTTAGAGTTCATGCCTCTAATATCGCCGATGACGCCGTGGGTATCGGCGAAAATAGTCAAGATTATGCACTAACAGCTTACAACGCAGTTGAAGGTGAAACCGTAGGAGAGCCACCTAGTATAGATATTTCATATCCAGAAGGTGGAGAAATTTGGACAGGACATGATGATGAAGTCATCGAGTGGAATTCCTCAGCAGGAGACGATGATCTGGACCGTGTAAATCTATTTTACAGTTTAGATAAAGGACAAAGCTGGGACGTGATCGGAGAGGATATCGACCCAGTTCAAGAGAGTTTCTCATGGTCTGTAACCAATATTCCCAGTGAAGATGTAAAGATAAGAGCTCGCGTAGTTGATGAAGAAGGTCGGTCCCATGAAGATGTAGTAGAAGATATAGAGATCGAGGGCATACCTCCAAAACCCCCTGAGCATCTATTGATCAGCCATACGGATACAGCTAACGTCCCGATATTCGAAGATGATGTCTCCGAAGACAAAGGATACACCACTTGGACATCTCATGAAAATGCTAGTGAGTGGGACATACGAGATCACGGTTCATCTGTCGGTGAAAATTCATGGGATTGGGGCGACATGTATTTCAATAAAATGACTGATGAAGGCATGGAAAGCAGATTGACTTCCCCTGAGATTGAACTACCTGAAGATGCAGATGATCTAGAATTGACTTTTGATCATTGGAGAGATTTTGGAGATCAATCAATAGACGATGGAGGAAACCTTAAGATTTCAACAACTGGTGAAGACGGTGATTTTGAGATCATACATCCTATTGATGGATATGACGGAGAGATCGAAAGTTATTTTGGAAATCCACTAGGTGGAGAACAAGGTTGGGGAGGTACATCAGACTGGGAAACTGAATCCTTCGATCTTTCAGAGTACGGCGGAGAGACCATCCATCTTCGATGGGATGCAGGAGTTGAACAACTCATCGAACTTTTCCCCGGGATAGGACAAGGCTGGAGGATCGACAACATAGAGATCACAGGTATTTTTGAAGAAGAGGATGCTCATAACCAGCTTAGATGGTACGGAAGTCCCGACGAAGATATCCAAGAAGTGAGTCATTACGATATACACCGTTCTGAAGAAAGAGACGGTCCATGGGATGAGGATACTTATATCAACAGTGTTCCCGCTGATGGTTCAGAAACATACTATTACGAGGATCCGTTCACAGGTGATGAGGACGATACTCATTGGTGGTATGTGGTTAGAGCTGTAGGAACCAACTCACTCAAGGAGGAGAACGAAGAAGCAAAACAAGAACAGGGTTACCCTGAAGTCGATCACCCAGAGATAACGATAGATCAACCAGACAGTGAACAAACATGGTACGCCCACGAAGAGAAACAGATAGAGTGGACCACAGATGAAGGAGATGAAGATATAGATTACCTAGAACTCAGTTACAGCCTGGATGCAGGCGAAACTTGGTCCGATATCGATGGATTGTTAGAGGACGATGGTTCTTTTGATTGGACTGTACCTAATTGGCCTAGTGAAGAAGCCATGATAAAAGGAAGAGTCGTCGATCAAGCCGGCAGATTCACAGAGAATACCAGTGAAGAGTACTTTGAGATAATTGGGCAACCTCCTAGCCCACCAGAGAATCTAGAAGTCAACCATGCTGATGTTGAAGAAGAATGGATCTGGGAGCATCCTGAAGACAGAATACCGGAAGTAGAGAACAAAGTTGGACTGAATCAACCTGGGACTTGGTACGGAGGGATAAGAACAGAATTACCCGAGGGACATCTAATGGAGATCTCTTATTTCGATGCCGAAACTGCAGATTCGGTGAAAGGGATCGTATACGAAGACGGAGACGACGAGCCTGGTGAGAAAATAGGAGAAACCGAAACGTTGATCGGTCAAGGAGATGAAGAATGGACCGATATCACCTTCGAAGAACCTTTGGAAGTTGATGAAGGCTATTACTGGGTCGTTCTAGAAGTAGAAGACCCAGGAGATGGATACCAGCCATTCGGCGTAATAGAACCTTATGTTGAAGATGCTGGGTATATCAGTTTCGATGGAGATCTTTGGGATGAACTCCCCGATCAAGGTTTGAACTATAGTTGGGCTTTAGAAGTTAATGTAGTTAATATCGATAGAGATGGAAACAATGATAATTTGATTTCTTGGGAAGCTAGTGAAGATGATCCTGGTGAAGTCGATCATTACAAGATATATAGAAGTGATGACGAAGAAGGACCATGGAATGAATCTACTCATATCGATGAAGTCGTAGCAGACGGATCAGCCGAGTATGAATATTATGATATCGGTAGAGGTGTCCCAGATGATACAACTTGGTGGTACGTAGTCAGATCAGTTGGCATAAATGAATTGGAAGAGGATAACGAAAATGCTGTTAGAGAAGTTATACCACCCGAGATAATGATAACTAGCCCTGAAGAGGATGATCTGTGGTATGCTGAAACCCAGGAAGAGATAACTTGGGAAACTACAGAAGTTGAGAATCCAATCGATCATATCGACCTTGAATACACGCTAGATGATGGACAAAATTGGGAATATATCGCCGAAGGGATCGATGATACAGGAGAATACCAATGGGAAATACCTGAAATAGTTGATCACAGTGAAGAATCCCAGATAAGAGCAACTGTTATAGATGATACCGGTACTTTTGACGAAAATGTCAGTGAACATTTCACTATAGTCGGAGAACCCCCTGAATCACCAGAGAGAGTGATTATTGAGCACAGTGGAGAAGAAGGCCAAGATAATCTAATAACATGGCATGAGAGTCCTGATGAAGAAGAAAACCTAGTAGAAGAATACAGAATATACCGTTCTGAGGACAGAGAGGGACCATGGGATGAAGAGATAGCCCAGGTAACTGCTGATGGATCGGATAGATACGAATACCTCGATGAAGATATGGGAGACTCAGATGGAATTTACTGGTGGTATGTAGTGCGAGCTGTCGATGTTTATGGACAGGAGGAAGACAATGAAGATGCGAAACAAGAACCGGGTTACCCTGAAGCCGACGCTCCTGAGATATCTATCACTCAACCTGACGGTGGTGAAAAGTGGTTCGAAACGACTACTCAAAACATCCTTTGGGACACTGAAGAAGGTGATGAAGATATAGACTATATAGATATCTGGTACAGTATAGACAGTGGAGATGAATGGATAGTTATCGAAAAAGGTCTAGAAGATTCAGGAGAATTAGAATGGGAGATACCAAGCGAATACAGCAACGAATCTCTGGTTAAAGGTCGTGTTGTTGATGATGCTGGAAGATTCGATGAAAATATCAGTGAGGACCATTTCAAGATATTACAAGATGATTCACCACCTACATTAGACATAAACCATCCTGAAGAAGGTGAAATAATCTCGACAGACCAGATCACAGTGGATTGGCAGGGTACAGACGATCAGAGCGGAATATCCCACTACGAAATCCAGTTGAATGAAGATGGATGGATAGATGTAGGGCAAAATGAAAGTCATGAATTTGAAGAGGTAGAAGATGGTGAATATATTGTTGAAGTTAAAGCAGTAGATAATCTGGGAAACGAAAAGATCGAATCAGTATCTTTTACTGTAGATACAACACCACCTGAAATAATCATAACTAGTCCTGAAGATGGAACAGCTATCTCTGAAGATAGCATATCCATATTATGGGCTGGAAATGACGCAACTACAGATATAGTTTCATATGAGATATGGAGCCTTCAGTATCAGGAGTTCTTGGATGTTGGTATGAGAACATGGCATGAATATAGTGATCTAGAGGATGGAATATATACAGTCGAAATTAGAGCTACCGATGAAGCAGGTAATCAAGAAACCGAGGACGTGACATTCACAGTCGATACTGAGCCTCCTGTTGTTGATATCACAGATCCCGAAGCCGACGAAATTATCGAAGATGATAAGGTGAATGTTAGTTGGGCTGGAGAATACGGTACTTCAGGCATCGAAAAGTATGATATACGATTGAATGACAGAGGCTGGGTAAGCTATGAAGCACCGGAGATACCAGCAGAAGCTGGTGAGTTAATATGGGAACACGATAACCATGGGGGCAGTGTTGAGGCTGTCTTTGAATCTGATGGTGTGGTTTACAGTGGTTCCGATATCGGACCAGGAGAACCCGGTGAGATTATAGCTTACGATGCCATAAACGGTGAAGAATTGTGGAGACGTTATCATCACTCTGGAAGCATTGAAGACGTACATGTGGCGGATGGTGTTGTTTATTCTGGTTCTTTTGATGGAACAGTTGTTGCTACCGATGCAGACACAGGGGATATGATATGGGAACATTCGCTTCATGGCGGTGGTGTTAATTCCGTCTATGTAGAAGATGATGTAGTCTTCAGCGGATCATCGGATGGAAGAGTCATAGCAGTCGATGCAGAGGATGGAGATGAGATCTGGGATCATGATCATCATGATATGCCTGTCTTTTCAGTCCATGTATCTGATGATGTGATATACAGTACCTCTATTGTAAATGATCTGGTTATAGCAGCTGATGCAGAAGATGGAGAATATATCTGGAGCCATGATCATCATGAAGCAATGGTCTATCCTGTCTTCGAATACGAAGGTATAGTTTACAGCGCCGATGACGGTGGATGGGGACAGCCCGGTGAAGTCATAGCTGTTGATGCAGAGGATGGAGAATTTATCTGGAGCCACGAACATCATGAAGGGACCATCTACGCCCTACATGTCTGGAACGATATGGTGTTTACTGGTTCCGAAGATGATACTGTCATTGCTGCTGATGCAGAGGATGGAGAGTTCATATGGCAACACGAGCATCACGATCATATCGTTAGAGATTTACATGTTAGTGATAGTGTAGTTTACAGTGCTGCTGAAGATGACAGAGTGATAGCTACTGAAGCACAAGATATCGAACCTGATCCATTATACCATGAGTTCACCGACCTAGAAGATGGTGAACACGAAGTTTCAGTTAGAGCTATGGATCTTGCAGGTAACCAACATAAAGAAACCATCGAATTCACCATCCAGGACCCCGAGCCTGAGCTGAACATAACCAAACCTACTGGAGCTTTAGAAGAGCTCACATATGAAGAAGATATAATCATCAAAGGTGAAATAGAGAACGTAGAGAAGCTTGAGATCGACGGAAAAGAAGTAGAGATAGATGGTGATACCTTCTCTTATGAAACTACACTCACTGAGGGTTTGAATCATTTCATAGTGGTTGGAGAAGATGATGACGGAGATAGAGTAGAAAGAACAGTCGAAGCACTATATTTACCTGAAATACCTGAACTCCTAGATTCCATCGAAGATATCGAGGTAGACATTGAAGACATAGATCACAATATAACATATTTGAAGACAGAATTACAAGTACTGGAAGATGATATGTCAGAACTAGACGAGGATATGTCAGAACTAGACGAGGATATATCGGATTTGGAGAAAGAGATATCCACTTTGGAATCAGATATAGCTGCTCTAATGGATGATATATCCCATTTAGAGGACGAAATATCATCTTTAGAATCTGAGATAGATGAAGTTGATCAGGATATTGAAGATGCTCAGACGCAGATAACAACGATAGAAAACAGTATAGAATACTTGGAAGACGAAATAGAGCAACTAGAAGGAGATTTAACTCAGATATATGAAGAACACGATGACCAGGATGATGATATAACAACTGGCAGGAATCTAGCTATTGTAGGTATGATACTGGGTATTCTTGCGATAATTATATCTATCGTAGTCATGAACAAAGAAAACCGTTCAACAGAGATATTCACGGCTGAGAAAGATGAAGAGGAAGAAATTATTCAAGAAAACGACAACACCGATGAAGATTTTGGACAGATAGATTAAAAACAAAGATACTCCTAAAAACCCCTTTTTATTTTTTATATTTAAACTCTAGACCTCTAAATAATAGTAAAAGTTGATCAACCAAATATTTCAATCAAAATTTCTCTGGTCAAAAGTGTATAACTCAGATTGAAACACCACTGATTTAAGTAGATAACTCGACTAATTTTCTATCCATACAATGGAGGATGAGCAGACTTTCCGTTCATATCTTTTTTCAACTTTTCTGTCTGTTGTACCATCTCTTCGAATTCTTTCTCGAGTAGATCAGCACTCTCTATTAAGGCTTCGGTTTCTATGTCTAAGTCCAAATATTCAGCCAACTTATCCAATAATGCGGCTGAAGATCTAGGGTCTGGTAATTTGTGTGATCCTTCAGCAAGCATGCCCATGGCTTTGATATCGTGTTCTATAGTTTCCAATAAGAGAGTACTAGATATACCCGATATTGCTCCCCTTTCAATAATCTCTATGTCTAGAGATTCTACAGCTTCTCTATGTTCGTGCATACGGATGATACCCCATATCTTTTCTTCGTCTGTATCCTTTTCCTTTGGGATTGCATCTAGAACAATTATCTCTTTTACTCCTTTACCGAGGGCCCATTCAACTATTGTTTTGGCTAGCTTTGCGGTCTGATTATATGGGATAATCATATCTGATTTAACTAATAGTAAGCCATGTCCCAAAAAAAATCTAACAGGTCTTCGAGGTATACCATCAAAGATTACAGAAGTAGGAGGAAATTCATCACATGTTAAAGATGCTACTTGAACCATATCTAACGTGTTGATCATCTGTTCACTTGCGATCCCGCCTATCAGCCCGGTTCCGGGAAAACCAGCCACTAAGTATTCGGTATCTGGAATCTCATTATCCTCTATTATTTCGTAACAAGGAGTCATTATGTTCACCATTATATTATATGTGGAAGTCTTACTTTTAACTTTGCATTAAATTGCACTGTAAATGACCAAAAAAATTATAGATGTGCGGTTATCTTGTTTCAAGCAAATGCGGATTTAGGCGGGATTACAAAATGTCAGAGATTTCCAAATTGGAATTGCTTAAAAATGTATTCAAGGACTATAAAAGCATATGGATAGAATCTTGTTTACTATATATTACAGGTATTTTGATTATTTTTTTGGGTTACTTTGTTGATTTAGATTATACGATTTTATTAGGTATCATGATACTAGTTGGATCCTTCGTAGGAGTGTTCTTTGGATTACTATTAGGGCACAATATTGGATGGGTTGTTCCTTTAAGTCTCAACCTGTTTCTTGGAGTTTATATAGCCTATTATTTAATGGGGGCACATGAGATCGTATTCGCTTCATATATCTCCCCCATTATAGGTGGACTCACCGGATGGTATGCCTCAAAAAGGAAGATTTACATCGACAAAGGTATAGAAGTCGAATATTTCAACGATTCGATACTCGATTTCAACAAATAGATTTTTATCTTATCAATAGTTAAGGGTTAACGTGTAAGATGGGAAAGACGTTACGTTTCGGTGCAGAGGAAAATAGAGATAGACCTGAGACAAAGATATTTGGCATAGGTGGTGCTGGTAGAAATATACTATCATCACTGATAAAAGATAAATCTGTAACAAATATGTCTTTTTATGAGATCGGAGAAGATAGGAGGTTCACGGACTGCTCATATATCGAAATAGATAAACAAGATATCATGGAATCCTATGACTCGATATACTCAATAGGAGATATCAGTTCTAATCTCTCAGAGGATAAAGTCGAACATCATGCAAGCGATGGAGAACTATTCTATATCCTCTCTGGATTAGGAGGGGAAGTCGGTAGCTGGACAACTCCTGTATGTTCTAAGATAGCGTCTAAAAACGGGTTCACGATGGTTTTTGTTGCAATACCTTTCAAAAATGAAGGAGAAAATAGATTAAAACTGGCAGAAGAATCAAAATCTAACATCAGCAAGAATTGCGACATACTAGGGGTTTTCGAGAACAGTCAATTATTAAAAATGAATCCCCATCTGCCCATGACCAAAGCATTTGAAGTGATGAACTCGATTATATCACTCCCTGTAATAGATTTCAACGCAGTTATGACTAAAGGAGATATCCCTGCGTTAAGAAAGTTCTGTAGTGGAGTAGACGAATTCAGGATAGGTGCAGGTTACGGGAAAGGAAGAGAAAGGGGTAAAAGAGCTTCAGAAGAAGCTTATCGATCACCTTGGTTGCAGGAACCAGAAAGATACGAAACAGTCCTCACAGTCGTAACCAGTGGTAAAGGTGTAGCTGAATTAGAAGCAGAGGATGCACTCAACGTTATACGAGAGAGATCTCCAAAGGCTGATATAATGTGGGGATTGAAAAAAGACCCGAGTATCGGTGATAGAACCCGGGTCACTCTATTAGCAGGTAAATGAACAGCCGTGAGTGATCAACCGAAGACAGTACCCATTCCCTGGGCTGCTGCTTGATCCTCCTCTTCTATGGCCTTTTTGACCTCTTCAGCATTTTCTGCCTGTTCGACCCCTTCTTCACTAAAGAGACCTATAGCCTTTTCTACTGCTTCTTCACTACCTTCAACCATGAAATAGTTAACGTCTTCCTTCATACCCAGACTTTTACCATCTCTGATACTAGTTGTTTGACGGCTTACCAACTCGTCGGATAGGACGTCCTGAATCAAGTCAAATTTTTCCGAGTCAACTTCAAATACAGCGTACATGTTATCAACCATGCCAATCTGTCATATAATAAAAATATTACTGTTCTAAGAGTTTTAATATTAACATGTTCAATCAACACCTTGATTTTTCAAAAACATCAATAAAGAGATCTGTTCTTTACTTAGAGTGGACACTTTGATTAGTTCATCCCGATCATCTTCTTTAAGCAGTTTCAAAATAAGAGGGGAACCTTTAGTCATCAGCATCACCCTATAAAGTGCATCTTTTTTTAAATTAGTACCCAATAATTTTTCGGTCTCTTCCCTATCAAGTGAAGAGATCTCTATCTCTTTGATCGTTTTATTTTTAACATCTTGTATACTGTAAAATCTTTCATAAACTGGTATACCCTTCCTAGAGGTAATTAGCAGTTTACAATCAACGCCAAAATCACACTGATCTATGCACTCGTCAAGAAAATCAACTAGGTCGTCATCTACGTTATAATAATCATCAAATACAACAAGAACTCTATTTTTAAATAATCCTTCTACTAGATCAGTCGTATCGTGATCTAATTCCAATAAAAATTGTTCAACCCTTTCTTCGATATCTTCCCAATTTCTATCTTCGATCTTCAGCCACAATATATCGACACCAATTTCTTCTATAAATTTTCTAGCAAGAGCTGAGGCCCCATAACCTCTTCTACCAAGTAATATAGCTACAGGTATATCACTGTGAAACCACCTTTCTATCTCCGTTAATTCATCTTCTCTGCCGACTAGTTCACTAAGTTCAGGTGCTTCATCAATGATCTCAATACGTTCTTCTATATCCCCTAATATTAAAGGTAAATCATTTTCATCTATAGTTTCTATTAACTTTACAAGATCTATATTATCTCCGTGATTGTCTAAGATATTATCTATTGTCAAATTAAATATTTCATCATCTTTTTTGACTTTCACTTCAATATCTTTGATATCTCCAAATAGCTCGTTAGCACTATTAACTCCTTTTGAAGTCAACATATAACTTTTAAGTTTACGTGCATGACCTTCGACACTAGCTAATTCTTCTTTTAGAAGATCATCATTTTTAAGACGTTTTAACACCCTAGATGTGTGTGTTCTAGACATTCCAAGAGCATCGGAAATCCCTTTCTGGGTGATGTCCTCAGGAACTTGACCACAGAAATCCATGTCTGAATATTCCATCAAAAATAGTAAGACTTTATCCCTATATTTCAAGCGTAAATCATCTGACATCTCAATCCTCTAATAATGGTTTTCGTACTTTAATTTTTACATCCGGGGTTTCTCTTTTTGACTGAATTTATAGAACAATATTCTCTAAGATAAATCGATTTATCCTCTAAATATTCCGCTAAGTGATTTTTTCTATTTTCCATGTACTCCTCTTTCAGAAGGTCAAATAGAACAAAATCGATCCTTCTACCCATCAAATAACCGCTCTTCCTTGCTACGCCAGTTTTCTTAAAACCAAACCTCTCCAATACCTTGTGAGCTCGTTTATTAGTTGAACTGCTCCAAGCGCTAATCCTATCATAATTTTTATGGAAGAAAAGCATTTCACATAATCCTAGAGTGATATTGGTTCCCAATCCCATGTTCCAGAAATCTATTTCACCGATATAAGTCCCGATGTCTGCATTCTTTACCTTATTGGAGTGTTTTTTTATTGTTGCAACACCTATCGCTTTATCATCCTCTATTATTTCAACAATTAAAGTTTGTCTATCATCGTCTTCTAGATCCTTTTCATATTTTCGTTCCAATTCATCCCTATTCTTAAAAACAACTGGTTGGCCTCTAGAGAAAAGCGTAACCCTATGTCGATTCTCCCAATTTAGAAGTAACGGTATATCTTCTCTTTCAAACGGTCGAAATCTTATCTTACCTATCTCAAACATCTATTCACCATACTATTCAATATTCTCTCCATGTATGGTTGCATTCTGTACAACGATATATCCTGGTTTCAGGTTCATCAGCCGCTCTGGTTTGCTCAAGTCTCCAGTACGCCTTATTATTATCACATTCGGGACATCTGACTTTAGTTGTTGGTAATGTATCCACTTCTTCCTCAATTATGACAGTTTCTTTTCCCTCTTGTTCAGAGGTTATTGCAGTGTGATCATCTTCCACGACTTTTCTCGTGAATTCACATTTTTTACAGAGCCATTCTCCCTCGTCGGGCTTCATAAGCGAGTTACAGTTAGGACAGAACATCGTATTCAGAAAAACACTAACATGGGTTAGATATAAAGTTTACGTGATTCTCACTGTTCATTTATTTGCTTCCGATAAAAAGTACCGATAACCAATAAGAGAAGCAAAACTAGCCCCGAAGATATTATAGATCATATCAAAAACTGTATCCTCAAGCCCATATTGCATATGAGTCCCTAATAGTTCATCGGCAAAGAATTCGAATATCTCCCAAACGACTCCAGTAGCAAGGATGAATAATAATATTATTATCGGTATCACGAAATTGGGGATGTGTAGGGTGTCCGATAGACGTGTGATGGTCAACAATATCGTGAAGCCTAATATACTTATAAGAGCTGCAGAAACGAAATGGGTTAGATGATCCCACCAGAAGACATCATCGTAAAAACCCATCACACCTCCGATCACATGTAAGAATAGTGCTCCACATATCCAAAGATTCAGTAATGGAGGGATAACTATATTCATATTTTTTGTAAAGATTCGAGGAACTAAAGTAACTCCAAAAGAAAGGGTACTAGAAAGAAACCATCTAGGATTCCTCCAGTATATAGCCAACATAGCAAAGATCAGAATCAATATCTGAAGGGACCTAGAAAGCAAAGGTGCCCAATTGTTACCTTTGTGCCCAAAACCCGAGAATAATATCTCTACAGCTTTGTTACTAGTTTTCTCTGTACTTACACCTAGTGGAGAAGTCAGACTCTGTATACTATTATATTTAGATTTTCTTATATATCTCGTAAAAAATAAACCCATAGGTATGCTGCCTAAAGCGATAGCTATGAGATCCATCATAAAATCATAGTTACTTCTTAAAAAATTTGTTCCTAGATATAAGTCGCTGAGAAACTCTCCTATACCTATCAAACCACCTGAAGCCAAAGAAAAAACAAAAACAAAAAATATAGCAAAGGGGAAATTCACCTTAAACGATGTATGATGATGAAGATTGAACATGACCATGAATCCGATGGTAGGGGAGATCATAACAAAAGCTACGTCTATGCCTAGTAACTGGTTTTCTAAACCGGAAGATATACCACTCATCCCTAAAAATAAGGGAATAAGCAATAGAGCAACAAGTTCCCACTTCAAACTACGAATTTCTTCAACCTTAATTACACCTAATATAAGTACAAAAGAGATAATACCCAGGACTAACCATAAAATATCCAACCCTCGCAGGGCTAAAAACATACTTAAAATAACTAATAATACAAGAAGGCTTGGTGTCAGTTTTTTTAACCCGCTCACCTGCATATTTTTAGAAAAAAAATAAAGATATATAAAATCAACTGATGGATTATGTGTGCAATACCATATTTGTAAACTGTTTTAGCAACAGTCCTTTCAACACAATAGTTCCTTTGCTTTCTCCATATCTATATCGAGCGCCTCTAGCATATAGTTCAACGATTTTCTAAGTATGATATCTTCACCCGCTTGTTGGACGAATTTTTCCATCATCACGGGGGCTTTGAATCTATAACCTACAGCTAATTCTGAAAGGTAATGTGCTTTATTTTCAGGGTCTATTTCAGCAGCTTTTCGGTAGTGTTCTTCAGCTTTTTCAAATTTACCTACATCGATACAGAACGAGGCTACAGCTTGATGGTAAAATGGGTTTTCCTCAAGCTCAATGGCTTTTTCGTAATCATTAATTATCTTTTCAGAGTCGATCTCAGGGATACCCAATGCAGCCTCAGCTTTACCAAAATACGCTCTTGCGTCCTCTTCGTTCTTTAAAGCCTTCTTGAATTTCTTATGAGCTTCCTCGTAATCGAAAGCATTTAATAATTTTTCAGCTTCTTCGATAAGTTCCTGTGTTTCAGACATGCTATCTAAAAGATTGATTATACGACCTGCAAATAAATCTTTCTAAAAAAGCTTTATAAACCATTAAGGACTTGATTATAGGACTTATTGATAAATCAATACTCGATCACTTTTTTTCTAGCTGGATTCCCACAAACCAAGGTATTTTCTGGTACGTCTTCACATACAACTGAGCCAGCACCTACCATGGACCCTTTTTCGAGTACTACACCGGCAAGGATTGTCGAATTAGCTCCTACCTTCACACCTTCTTCTACTACAACCGGCTTTATATTAGAATCCATTTTTTTATCGTTGGTTATACATACCTCGGGTCCGATAAAGACATGATCTTTTATTATGGTGCCAGTCGATAAAAATACTCCGCTCTGTAATGATACACCTTCACCGATATCACAATTATCTTCTACGATTGTTCCAGAACCAATTGTACATCCATCACCTATTGAGCAACCTTCCCTGATCAATACATGATGTCCTGTTTTTACTCTTTTACCTAACTCCGTTCCAGAATATATTATTGTAAGATCTCTGATGATCGAGCTTTCTCCGATGATGGTTGAAGGAAGATCACAGTGTTCCTCTTCTTTCAAACAATTTATTTTCTTCTTACCGGGGTAACCAAGCGTCACGTCTTCACCGATTATAGTATCTTTACCTATCTTTACAGGACCTATCTTCCTCACCAAATATATCACAACTCTATCTTCTTTCTTTCTCGTAATGATCTCAATGCTGCTTCAGCTACCCTAATACTCTTCAAACCATCTTCACCGGTCACCAAAGGTTCTTTCTTATCCTTCGCAGCCTCTATAAAATCCTCCATCTCTCTGCGTAGAGGTTCCTGTCTTTTCACCGAGTATCTCCTTATATTGTGCTCTAGTGGTATATCGAAAAGATTACTGACATCATATTCTAATAATCGGGATGAACTCATAACCATGGTTTGATTCATATAATCGATCTCTATATATTCTTTAGAACAAGTTATCCATAGATTTCGTACTTTGTGGGGTGTCAGCCAGTTAACTTCTAATAGACCGTCTACACCGCTATCGAATTGTACCAGGATATTAGCATGGTCTTCGAATCCTGAACCTTCATTATAAGGTCCTCCAGAAGTATATACTGAGATCACCTCACTTTCTGAGATATATCTCATAACGTCTATATCATGGATAGCTAGATCCATTATGACGCCCATATCTGATACTCTAGATGGGAAGGAACTCACCCTTTTTGAACTCAAAGCGATCACTTGCCCTATGTCCCCTTCTCTTATCAAAGTTTTAGCTGTAGCGATCACTGGATTATGTCTTTCGATCATCCCAACAGCGAATGTTATACCTTCATCCGAGGCTTTTTTTACAAGGTCTTCTGCTCTGGAGATATCGAGTGTTATTGGCTTCTCGACAAGAAGGTCTAAACCATGATCCATGACTTCAATGGCTATCATCTCGTGGGTATTCGCTGGTGTTGCTATCGTTACCGCATCTAAATCAGTTTTCAAAAAATCATATAGATCGGAAAAATGAGGTACTTCGTATCTATCGCCAACATACTCTGCCATTTCCTGGTCTGAATCCATCACCGCTGCGAGGCTATCTAAATCTGATAGAACTCTAGCATGATTTTGTCCCATCGACCCTACACCGATTACTCCTATGTTCATGTGACCCTTTTCTGTATATTGAGAGAATTATTAAAGATTTATCTAATGGCAACAGTCAACACAAATTAATCTATCATTATTTTAAGGTTAAGCTAACTTCCTCACTACTATCATAGTATAGTAATTTAGATAATAATAATTTCTGAACTCGAAGTTATAGTTACTTAGGTCGTGGACTTTAAAGAATCATTCACAGATCATAACTAATAATCAATTCAATGAAAAAAAATAAGAGAAGTGGGTTGTGATATTCGGCATAAATACTTTATATAGTTATCCGAGCAAGCCTTCATCCATCAGTACTTTATAATCTTCTTCTATCAGTTCATCGAGAGACTTGACATCGAAGTGCTCTTTTCCTGTCCATTCGTTGCATGCTGCTTTATACATGTCTGAAACAAATCCGATGAGTTTTTCAGGTAGTCTAGGTGGTTCGGGCCATTCTTCTTTGGGCAGATCCTCGTCTTTAGCTCTTTCCATCTCCTCCGCCCACTCTGTACCTCTGTAGTAGTTTCTTAACATCTGTTTACTTAGTTTTAGCCCATTGTATTCAAACCGGTCTTCATCTAAAGTACCAAGTACATCTGCTAACATCAGTTCTCCATTTTGATCTAAAGCTACTTCCATCTTTCCATCTAGATGTTTCCATCCGAGTTCTTTAGATCTTTCATTTATGAAATTGTTAACTTCTATGGCTTTTTCTTTTATAACGTCGATCATCTCATCATCGAAACCAGCATGTTCTTTTACCTCTTCTAAATTCTTAAAGTACCGGTCGAACTTCTCGTATTTCGTACTGAAATCTATTATGGGTGGATCTAATTTCTTGTTGACTTCTGGATAACTATCAAAACCGAGGTCTGAAGGTTCTATCTCTCCTTTGTCCAATCTCCTGAAAACAGAACTACCTTCTCCCAAATAATTTCGGTAGATGATCTCGAGGGGTACCATCATGTTTTTGAATTCGTCTGGTGTGCCTTTGGTGATTACATTGACCACTTTGACTTTCATCCTGTTCCTCTCTTCCAATTCTATAAAATGCGACTTTATGCCTTCTTTCTCTAACTCTTCGAAGTTATGAACACTCATCAAACAGAGAGCTTCCCCTTTGCCTTCGATCTCATCGGGCATCTCACCATAATCGAATACACTGTACCTATCACTGAACTCGAATACTCCTAATCCTTCTTTATCCTTCGTCGGCTCTTCGATTATCTCTAGATCCTTTACACTTCCCATCTTATCTCACCTCTTTATCGTCCTTGTCTATCTGTTCTCTGTTACCCTCTTGATATTTCTTTATTTTTTCTCGAACTTTTTCATTGCTTACACCAAAAATCTTCGCTGCAGCTAGACCGGCCTGTTCCGTTCCCATGATGACCATGGGACATACACCGGAAGGCATCCTCAAGCTTGAGAATATATCTGCACCTGCGAA
>SL_5KL_010_SEDDRAFT_10000440_pt1 | contig 26389 bp, 25 predicted proteins | sample SodLakKL_010_SED_FD_9118 | JGI IMG/M metagenome (IMG submission 9118) | reverse complement strand
TATTGTCAACCGAGATCGGCGGGTTCGTCCCGCTGATCGCTGACTGCTCTTCACTCATCACTCCGAGCCCCCGTCATCGCGAGGCCAGACGCAGTCTGGCCGTGGCGATCCCGTCACTCCGCCCTCTCATCACTCGTTACTCGTCACTCGCTTCTCTTTACTATTCACTATTCACCATTCACTATTTGCCATTCACTCTAGCCCCGGTAGACATCCTCCCTGCCCATCACCCGGTAGATAGTGACCGTCCCGGACTTATCATCAACCCTGTACAGGACACGGTAGTCCCCCACCCGAATCCTGTATCCCTCGCCTGCTGTTAGCTCTCTGCTGCCGTATGGCCGGGGATCATCACCCAGCCCCGCAATGGCCTTGTTGATCCTCTCCCGGGTGGATGCCGGAAGCTTCCGGACCTGCCGGTGGGCAGTCTGACTGATCTCAAGCCGATACACGGCTCTCTGCCTGTTTAGACTCCGCCAGGTGTTGAGCGAAAGACACGGTCGGCTCACGGTCCAGCTCCGCCCGGAGCAGGCTGGCAGCATCGCTCAGGTCTTCCAGTCGCTCTACCATGTCATTGTACCGTTCAATGCCCATGAGCACTGCCTTCACCCGGCTGCCGGACACTATCAGGTACGGATCTCCCCCGGCGCAGACTTCTTCAACAAGATGGGTGAGCTTCGGCCTTGCCTCAGCCATCCCGATTGACTTTATCTTTCCCATGCTGACCTCCTTAATGTCTATATTAACATAAGCGTCAATCCCGGTAAAGCATAATGTGAGCCCGGGCGCGCATCCCCCACCATCGCGAGTCCCGACATACCCCCCATTGTCATCGCGAGGAGCCCCGATGCAGTCGGGGCGACGTGGCGATCTCGCCTCTCCCACCATTCACTCTTCACTCCCCCTTGTCATCCCGAGCCCCGACACACCCCTCTCTCGTCATCGCGAGACCAGACACACACCCCTCTCTCGTCATCGCGAGACCAGACACACCCCTCTCTCGTCATCGCGAGACCAGACGCACCCCTCTCTCGTCATCGCGAGACCAGACGCACACCCCTCTCTCGTCATCGCGAGGCCAGACGCACACCCCTCTCTCGTCATCGCGAGGCCAGACGCACCCCTCTCTCGTCATCGCGAGACCAGACGCACACCCCTCTCTCGTCATCGCGAGGCCAGACGCAGTCTGGCCGTGGCGATCCCGCCACACACCATCAACCATCAACCATTAACCATTAACCATTAACCATTAACCACTAACCCCCCGCCCCTTGCCCTTCCAACCGCGACCGCCCGGATCGAGACGGACATTTTCCCCTTGACTGAATCCAGGAACCCGTGCTATCCTTGGTCTAGAACTCTTGTTCTAAGTCAACTGCACCAGCCCCTCCCGCAGCACTGGTGTTCAGTCCCGGAAATTGCTTTGATCAAAACTGTCATTCTGAGGAAGCGAAGCGACCGACGAATCTCACTCAGGATGTACTCTTCTGCCCATCTTGACCCCCGACCCCGGACAAGACGATTGCTCAATCCCCCTCTTAAGCTAAGAGGGGCTAGGGGAGTTATGACAGCAGACAGCAGACCCCCGACCCCCGACCCCCAACGCCTGACAACTGAAAGCTGACCGCTCACCCCTGACCGCTGATGAAGGAGGATTCCCAGCTTGAAACGAAATCGAAGGAAGCGCGGTGGCCAGAAAGGCAACCAGAACGCCCGCAAACACGGCTTCTACTCGCCTGCCCTTAGCCCCGCCGAAACAGACCAGCTCTGGACCGGAATCAACATAGAAGGTGTTGACCCCCGGGCAGCACTCGTTCGTGTCAAACTGCTATCCTCCCTTCAGCACCACCCCGACAATCGCCGCGTCCTCACCGAAGCCTCCAGACTCCTGGCAAAAGCGTATTCCGATATGTACTCCCTGGATGCAGCCGACCACAGGGACCTGAAGACGGTTATCGACCTCATTCTGGAGTCCATCATCGCAGGCCGCTTCCCCACCCCCGACGGATCAACAACGCCACCGACCGGCCCTGACAAAACGAATCCCTGTACATTTACAACTGAATAAGCCCCCCCCACACTGCACAAAACGAATCAATCGTACCCGACAACTGAATAGGCTCCCCGCACCGCACAAAACGAATCCCCTGTACCTTAACAACCGAACAAGACCCCCGCCATCCCGACCCTTCGTCGGAGTGGGGCTTGTCCCCGCTCGGGGCCTGGGCCTTTGCCCCCAATGCCTCTGTAGTGCGAGGCCCCGACTTCATCCAGGGTGCTCGATGTGATCGGCACTTTAGCCTCGCGCCGCCCCCCTTCACTCATCACTCCGAACCCCCGTCATCGCGAGAAGCCCCGATGCAGTCGGGGCGACGTGGCGATCTCGTCTCTCCCCCATTCACTATTCGCCATTCACCGTTTAGCATTCACTCTTCACCCGTCACTCATTACTCGTTACTCGTTACTCTTCACCCCCCGAAAACCCCACACCTCCCGAAACGAATCCCTCATGTTTCAGCAACTGAATGCGCTCCCCACACCCACCCCACACACGAAAAACAGGCAGTCCAATCGCCAAAAAACTCGACCTGCACAAAACGAATCACCCCGCCACCCCATCATCGCCATCAACTCTCAAGGGCGCGAGACAACAGCCTTCTGGCTTCGAGGGGATGGGTAGACGATCACTGGCCTTAACAGCGCTCGCTCAGCCGCCGACATATTCGAAGACCTTCACGCCGGGGAGGCTCCTGTCCCCCATAGAGACCCGCTCATCGGACTCATGAACCAGCTCGTAACCGGTCAACTCCTCAAGAGGCACGGGGCTGCTGAAGCGGCTGCTGCTAACGATCCTGTAGTTGTCGGCCTCCCGGCCTTCTATGTGGTTCAGTGCCTCTTCGTAGGAGTCGAAGGACCACACGCCGGTTATCTCCCTATACCTGAATCCCTCCCGGCTCGTCTTATCCTCATAGGAGATCACCGTCGACTCCGTGGGTTCCACCGCTTCGCCGTCGAAGTTGTAGAGCCTGACGACAGTGGATCGATAATAGGCAGGGTAATACAGCCGCACCGGCATCAGCCTTCCGTCCTGAGCAGTCTGGTAGTAGATCCGGTAGAACTCGTCCACGCTCTTGCCAGTCCGGGGCTCAGCCCACTCAACCATGGCATAGAACTTGGTGGTCGCCATCATATGGTCGATCATCACGTACCTGAGGCCTCTATCATCCGCCACCTCGTTGGCCGAGTCTTCGTCCAGCGCAGTGAAGAACTGACCGGCCTCGACCGCCCGGGCCTGCGTTGGATTGGTGGTGGGGATACGACGCCCGATCTGCATTATGAAGTAGCCGTAATCCCACCATGACATTACACCGTACGCCGTCTCAGGATACTCGAAATCGGCCCTGGACGGGTATACCTTATAATAGTAATCCGGGTCGTCGAACGGCTCGGGGGTGTTCTCCCTCAACCAGATACACGAACTCTCCCATCCCTCATCAAGCCAGTCACCGATGAAGTGCCGCCCCTCGGCCATCAGAAGTGTCATGCCAGTGACCTGGGTCTCCTGCCGCTCCGTCACGGGACCGCGACTCCATGCTCCGGACTCAGTGTCATACTTGGTGGGAACGAAATTCGGGAAGTGGAAGACTGCGAATGAGATGAGCACTCCCACGATGATAACCTTGATCCAGACATCTCTGGGCTGCATGAACCCCCCGGGGCCGGATCTCCGACGCGGTTTCTTCTGCTTCTTCTTTCTGGTAGTCGTGACTGCTGCTGCCACCACCTCCCTCCGCCTGGCCAGCAGTCTCCTTAGGCCGGCCAGGTCGAGCATCTTCCAGGAGAAGTACCCGGCGAGCAGGGCGACATTCACGGCGAAGTAGTATCCGAAGCGGCGCTGCCCGATTACCGCCGCCAGCATCACCACGCACCACACCAGGAACACGGTCTTCTCCGCACTTCTCTCTCTGACGGCCACGAAGCCGAGCATGACAAGCGCTATCAACGAGATGAAAAAGGAGGTAGTGAAGTTGGACCATGCTATCTGAGGGGTAAGGGGGTGCATCTCCAGGACGGTGCGGGCGGCTCCTACAGGGGCAAAGATGCCGAACTGGCTCAGCATGAAGCGAAGCAGGTCGGGGTTGATGGCAAGCAGCCCAACCAGCACAATCCCGACCACCCCGGCCAGCACCAGCGGATAGTAAGCAGATTTCACCCCCCTGCCCGACAGCAGTCGTGAGATCACGCTCAGGACCACGGGCACCAGTATGGCGAAGGGCAGCGCAAACCAGTAGGCACGATCCGCCCACGCTACACCCAGCACCGGCAGAAGCAGGAGGGATGCAACCAGGAACAGCGGAGTCCCGATGATGCACAGATAATCGGTCGACCTGCCCCTCAGATGATCGACTATGAACTGAACTGCCAGGTAGGCAAATACGATGAAGATGAACAGCAACCCTCCCTGCCAGGAAAGGAGATAGAAGCCGAGGAAGACGCCGGCAAGCAGCGTATGAACGAGAGGCCTTCTGATGGTCGACCAATCCCTTCCCAGCAGGTGACCGAAGTTGATCTCCCTCTCACGGGCGCTCCTGACCGCCAGTATGAGGAACAGGATGGCCGTTGCACTGAACAGGGCCTCCGCCACGTGGTGATCCGTGAAGCCGAGCAACGACCGGTGCAGGAACTCGCCGGGCAGGATGGCAACCAGTGCCGCCGCGAGCACGCCCGCCCAGCGGCTGAACAACGCCTTGCCGATGAAGTACACAGGAATGAGGGTCAGCGTGCCGAGGATGGCGGGCATATAGGCGCCCACAGCTGCGATCTGGAACTGGGTAGGACTCGCCCCGAAGAAAAGCCTGGTCGCGCCCGCCACCAGCCACGCGAAAAACGGCCTGGTAAGCCCCTCCCCACCACCGGGGTAGAGCATATATGGATCGAAGGGATTGAAGCGGGGGAAGTTGTGGACCATGTTCTCTATGTGACGCATGTAGTAGTAGGCATCGGTCTCCCGGAACCACACCCAGTCGTTGATGAAGATCCGGTCATACGGAAGGTCCAGGCGTATGTACAGTGACAAACCGCACAGGCCGGCCACGATCATGGCCGCTATGGCTGCCGGGGGCAGCCTCCATCGTCGCCCTGGACTCTGCTCGCTCATCCTCTATCCGGGCAGCAGAGACGCCCTGCAGAACCGGGCGGCCTCTCTGCCTCAGTCACATAAGGCCCGACTGAACACCGAAGTATACCATAATCCGTGGCGGGCGCTGATGGCAACCCCTGCTTCCGCCCAATGCTGGTATAATGGTGAGCGCAGGAGCAGCCGTGAGTTGCGGTGTCTTGGCTTGCTAGAACCGGGTTGTCTGGCTTAGAGCCTTGCAGTAATCGGGAGATGATGGAAGGGGTTAGATCCCAAAGGAGAACTACCAACATGGAAGGAAGAATAGCGAGGCACTTCACGCTCGAGTACTGGACCGATGAAGGCTGGTTTGTCGGCAGGTTGAAGGAGGTCCCCGGAGTATTCAGCCAGGGAGAGTCACTGGAGGAACTCCAGGAGAACATTCGGGATGCATATCGCCTGATGACTGAAGAGGATGTTCACCCGCCGGTATCAGCCCAGACCAGAGAGATCGGAATAGAGGTGTGAAGCGACATGATCTCATCAGGCAACTTGTGGCGGAGGGATGCTACCCGAAGCGCCATGGAAGGAAGCATGACATATACGTTAACCCCAAGAACAATAGGAGTGCCCCGGTGCCGCGTCATTCCGAGATCAAGGAGAGCCTCTGCGAGTTAATCAGGAAACAACTGTGCATTCATCCCGGGTGATACGATGGGCTAGGTGTTCACCTCTGACAACCCGATGGACCCGGCGCCGCGCCACGGCCCTTAGAATGCGGGACGGATATCCGGTGCCGTGTGAGATATCTGAGGGGTGTTGCGGACAAGGACTCAAGCCGCCGGGGTGTAACACGGCCTTACGGATGCATCCGGGTATACACGTCATGGTAGAAAGGGACGGGAGTTGAGAGAACAGTTCAGGGAGTACATAGAGAGAGAACTGGGACATGACGTCCTGCTCATCACATGCGGACTGCCGGGCACCTGGAAGACGGAGACGAGTGAGGAGATCTCCAGTATCAAGGGCTACCCTATTCTCCGCTCCGACCTGATCAGGCTCGAGGTACTGAAGGACGAAGACATATTCGACGACAAGGTGGCCTCCGATATGAGCAAACGGACGAGGGTGTACGATGAGACCTTTCGCCGCGCCGGCGAGGCTCTCCAGAAGGAGGGGAGTGCCATCCTCGACGCCACCTTCGTCACGCAGTCGTTGAGAAGGCGGGCGGCCGAGATAGCGGCCAGGCACAACAAGACCTTCGTCATCCTGCAGACCCACTGTTCCCAGGAGGCATCCCTCGCACGGATACTGCGGCGATCAAAGGACAACTACGAGTCGAATGCCCTTACCGAGCAGGCCTACCTGAACAACAAGGCGAAGTTCGAGGACGTGGACCTGGACGACCTGAAAGCGTCGTATCCCGACCTCAACATCGTGCACCTGACGGTCGACACCGAAAGCGAGAAGCCCGAAGGGTGGTATATCATCGGCGCAACAAAGAGATAGCTGCTTGATCCCGATGAGGATAGACCTTCACATCCACACCAGTACCGGCTCGGACGGAAACCTTGACGTCAACGATGTATTTGCCGAAGCCTCCAGAAGGAGTATCGACTTCATCTCCATCACCGATCACGATTCCCTGGAAGCTCAGGTGCAGGCCATCGCCCTGGCGGGGCGATACGGCATGTGCTACATCACCGGAATCGAGCTCAATGTGACCTTCCCCTGCCGGGACGAGGATAGAGACGTCTCGCTCGACTTCCTGGGCTATGGCTACGATATCGGCAACCGCGAACTGCAGGAGAAGCTGCGGGTGCTCAAGGAGCACAGGCAGAGACGGGCGCGCCTAATCCTGGACAAACTGAACGTCGAACTTGCGAAGGAAGGCATCGAGAGATTCGGCGAGCAAGACCTTAAGAACATTGAGGCGGGTGTGGACGGCGTCTTCGGGCGACCTCATATCGCGAACTACCTGATAGAGAAGGGACTCGCCAGGGACAAGCAGCACGCCTTCGATAAGTACCTGGTGAAGTGCGACGTGCCGAAGTATCCGCTCTCCCTGGCTGAGGCTTCCCAACTGATCAGAAACGCCGGAGGTATACTGGTGCACGCACACCCCAGTGACCCCAACGGCACCTCTCTGGCAAGCATAACCCGTGACCTGGAGAAGCAGACGCAGGTGATAGAGGAATGTATGCTACAATACCTCGATGGCGTGGAGTGCTGGCATTCCAGGAGCGACCGGAGAACTACAGCACACTACATCCAGTTCGCCAGGAGACATGGTATGTTCATGACCGGCGGCAGCGATTGCCACCAGAAGCCGCCAATCATGGGCACAGTGGACATACCTGATTCGGTTGCCGCCCAGCTGAACAACCGGATGATAAGGCCTATCAGGGCCGGCTGAATGTGCGGCCCCGAACTGATCGCCACGCCCGGAGCAGAAGAATGAAGAATTGCGATATCAAAGACCGCTCGCTGGCCCCGGAGGGCAGGCTACGCATCGACTGGGCCGCCAAGGAGATGCCGGTGGTCGGGTCGATCAGGGAGAGATTCAGCGAGGAGAAGCCTCTCAAGGGAGTGCGCATCTCCGCCTGCCTCCATGTCACTACAGAGACTGCCAACCTGGCCCTGGCCCTGCAAGAAGGCGGTGCCGAGGTTATCCTTTGTGCCTCAAATCCGCTGTCTACGCAGGACGATGTCACCGCTGCCCTTGTTGAATACGGCGTCGCCGTCAATGCCATCAGGGGCGAGGACAACGATACGTATTACCGCCATATCGTTAGCGCTCTCGAGCATGAGCCTCACATCACGATGGACGATGGGGCGGACCTGGTGTCCACTCTCCATAAGGACTACCCGGCGCTGGCCGCCAAGGTGATCGGAGGCACAGAAGAGACGACCACGGGGGTCATCAGGCTGAGGAACATGGCCAGGGCGGGCAAGCTGGTCTACCCCATCATCGCCGTTAACGATGCTCAGACCAAGCACCTATTCGACAACAGGTACGGAACGGGGCAGAGCACGATAGACGGCATCACCAGGGCCACCAACATACTGTGGTCAGGAAGGAAGGTGGTCGTCTGCGGCTACGGCTGGTGCGGCAAGGGAATAGCCAGGCGGGCGCAGGGACTGGGGGCGCAGGTCATAGTGACCGAGGTCAAGCCGATCGCGGCCCTGGAAGCGGCTATGGACGGCTACCAGGTTATGCCGCTGATCAAGGCCTGTGAGCTGGGCGAGGTCTTCATCACCACTACCGGCGACACGCATGTCATCGACGAAGCCCACCTGCTTGCGATGAGGGACGGAGCCATCGTGGCCAACAGTGGCCACTTCAACGTGGAGATAGACATACCGGCCCTGGAACGCCTGTCCCGGACGAAGAGACGGATACGTACGTTTGTGGACGAGTACACTGTCAACGACGGACGGCGCATCTACCTGTTGGGAGAGGGGCGGCTAATCAACCTGGCCGCCGCCGAGGGGCACCCGGCCAGTGTTATGGACATGAGCTTCGCCAATCAGGCACTGTGCTTGGAGTATCTCACCAGGATGAAGCGACAGCTTGAGCCGGCGGTCTACGCCGTGCCAGAGGACATCGACCAGGAGGTAGGCCGACTCAAGCTGGCATCAATGAACATCGCCATCGATTCCCTGACCCCGGAGCAGGAGAAGTACCTCGCAAGCTGGGAAGAAGGGACTTAGAAAGGAGCAGAGATGACCAATAGTTTCAACCAGTCGGCCTCTTATCTGGCCACTGCCGAATGTGTAACCGAGGGACATCCCGACAAGCTATGCGACCGGATTTCGGATGCCATCCTCGACGCCATGCTGGCCAAGGACCCGTTCGCCAGGGTGGCCTGCGAGGTCTCTGTGGCAATGGGCATGGTGATAGTGCTGGGTGAGGTCACCTGCGACTGCTACGTAGAGATCCCGGAGATCGTGCGCCGGGTGGTCAAAGAGGCGGGTTACACGAGACCCGAGTACGGCTTCGACTATCGAACGTGCGGCGTGCTTGTCTCGGTCAAGGAACAGTCGAGCGACATCGCGGCCGGGGTCGTTCAGTCCCTGGAGGCAAGAACAGGCGAGGCGACGGATGCCGTTCTGGACAAGACCGGTGCCGGCGACCAGGGCATGATGGTCGGCTTTGCCTGCAATGAGACCCCGGAACTCATGCCGCTACCGATCACGCTGGCACACAAGCTGTGTCAGCGCCTTGCCCTGGTGAGGAAGGACGGCGTTGTGCCATATCTGAGGCCCGACGGCAAGACACAGGTAACGGTGGAGTACAGCCACGGCAAACCCAAGAGGATTGTCTGCATCGTCCTGGGTGCGCAGCACGACCCCGGGATAGAACACAGCACCATTGAGCGCGACCTCGTGGACCAGGTGATCAAGAGGACCATTCCCGGCGATCTGCTGGATGGCGATACCGAATACTATGTCAACAGCGCCGGACAGTTCGTCATCGGCGGACCGGTGAGCGACACCGGTTTTACCGGACGGAAGATAATCGCCGATACCTACGGCAGCGCATGCGGGCACGGAGGCGGGGCCTTCTCGGGCAAGGATCCGACCAAGGTCGACCGCTCGGCAGCCTATATGGCAAGGTATGTTGCCAAGAACATAGTGGCTGCAGGGCTTGCTGAATACCTCGAGCTTCAGGTCGCCTATACCATCGGAAAGGCCCACCCCCTTTCACTGTCGGTCGAAACGTTCAGCACCGGGAAGGTCTCCGATGACGTCATATCGGATCTAATAGGCAGGCATTTTGACTTTCGCCCCGAGTCCATTATGAGGACGCTGGACCTGCGCAGGCCAATATACTTACAGACTGCTACCTATGGCCACTTCGGCAGAGCAGACCTCGACCTGCCCTGGGAGAGAACCGACAGGGCCGATACACTGAGAAGAGAAGCCGGGCTCTAGACGGTCTCGATCCGCACGTCGTCGGCGTTCCTGACCTCTCTGGAGAGGTCGACTACCGCTATGGTGCGCTCACCTGTGTAGTAGCTGGAGGAGGATGAGGTGAAGATGGTGAGGCATCTCCTGTCGTACATCACCCGCGGAGCGTCAGGCTGGTGGGACCTGATAAGCAGGTTCTTGCCCAGGCGGGACATCATCCCGTCGAACCAGCCACGCCCGAACTGGGGTCTACCGGTATAGGGATCTGCCCCCAGATGCGCTCCTTCACTTTCCTGCCAGTCTCCCCAGGTCAACTGGTTCCACTCGGTGCTACCCGGCTCTATCCGTGACATGCCCTCGAGATCCGGCACGTCCGGGAGCCCTCCGTGTACAGCCAGGATACCATTCTGCGTTGAGACGGCCAGCGGCAGGGTCAGGAGGACTTCTCCATATCGCCGACGCAGTCCGTCATCCAGTCCTTCCCAGAAACCCGCAGGCTGGAAAGACTTGACCGTGTAACCCTCATGGTTTCCCATGAGCAGGAAGAGATGATCGGGGTGCTTGATCTTCTGTTCAAGCAACAGGTTGATGTTCTCCAGCGATGCCGATCCGCGATCAACATAGTCTCCGAGGAACACCACTTTGTTACCGGACCTGAGGTACCTGTTCAAGATCTTCTCAGTGGCCTCGACATCGCCATGAGTGTCGCCGACGAAAACCGCTCCGCCTGAGTCCAGTTCTACCAGCCTGGATTCGGTAGCGAATCTCTTTTCCGCTTCGTCGAGCAGAGCTACTATCTCTTCACCGGTCATGTTCGGAACCCCATCGTCACCGTAGAGTATACACCTTAGTCGCCATGAATGCTGCCCTCGGTGCGCAACCCGAACGACGGCAGTTGTCCCGGCACGAGTGGCTCTGCTATCATGGGCAGGCTATGAAAGCAGGCCTCATCTACGATCAGATCTACCTGGAGCACGATACCGGTGAACACCTGGAGAATCCGAAGAGGCTGACGGCCATAATATCCCACCTGGAGTCAACCGGCACCACACAGAGGCTGCAAATGCTGGCGCCACGCCCGGCATCTCAAGAGGAACTCGAGTTGATTCATACGCCGGAGTACATAGCCTACGTCAAGAGCAAGGCCGAGAGTGGCGGCGGATGGCTCGATCCGGAGACTGTAGTGAGTCACAGATCTTATGATGCTGCCGCATACGCCGCCGGCGGGCTGATGGTCGGCGTGGATGCGGTGATGAGAGGCAACGTCGATAGCGCCTTTGCCCTGGTCAGGCCGCCGGGACACCACGCTGTCGCTGATCGAGGGATGGGCTTCTGTCTATTCAACAGCGTGGCTATAGCTGCCAGATTCGCCCTGGAGAACTGCGGCCTCAGCCGCGTTCTCATCGTCGACTTCGATGTGCATCATGGCAACGGCACCCAGTATGCCTTCTACGCCGACCCGAAGGTCCTCTACTTCTCAACCCACGAGTATCCCTTCTACCCGGGCACAGGGCGGATGGAGGAAAGGGGAACCGGAGATGGTGAGGGAACTACGGTCAACATCCCCATGGCCGCCGGCTGGGGCGATGAGGAGCTACTGAGGGCTTTCAACGAGGTTCTGATTCCGGTAGCACGTAGATTCAGCCCCGAACTCATACTGGTTTCCGCGGGATTCGACGCTCACTGGGCGGACCACCTGGCTATGATGAGGGCGACCGTTCGGGGTTTTGCCCGGTTGACCATGATACTGAAGGAACTGGCCGATGAGCTATGCCTGGGGCGTCTTGTCTTCACCCTCGAGGGCGGCTACAGCCTGAGGGTAGGCGCTTTCTCCGCAAAGTCCATGTTTGATGTGCTCATGGGCGACACCGAGATAGAGGACCCGCTGGGAGACCCATCAACTGCCAGGAAGCCCGAGGGGTTTGACGAGCACATCGAGGAGATCAAAAGGCTGCATACTCTGAGGTAACGCAGGTTGAGAAGGCATGGAGCCGGCTGACAGGCAGACCCGATCTGCATTCCCCTGTGTTCTTCACCGGGTGACCGGGCCAACCGGGCAAGTCTGCCCGTAGACCTAGCGGTCGACAGCGTCTTCGTCGTACTCAGGCCCGATCAACGCCGGTTCCACTTCATATCCCCTCTCCTTCATCAGTTGAACGACGCCTGCGTGCAACGGCGGCATATCGACTCTGCCCACCATATCGTTGAGAAGCGCGAGGTCGGTCTCCAGCGGCGTCCAGTCTCCAGCCGCGGACCAGGCTCTGGCAAACTGATCCCACTTGTCGACGTATGTCTTCGCCATGCGATACATCACGTCCTGCGGGATAGCTGTAGTAACGAAGATACCGGTTGTATGTCCCATAGTGTAGAATCCGGGCACCGACAGGCCTTCAACCGCATCCTCGGGAACCCAGTGCGCCGACGTTCCCGGAGTGGCCACCAGAGCCGGTTCCAGATCTTCCTCCGGCCAACCCAACACCGTGATGCCTATCTCGCTGTGCAGGTCACGCATCGAGGCATCAAGCCTGATACTAGTTGAGGCCCTGGCAAATCCCACGATCTCACGGTTCCTGGCCATCTCAATGACGTCCGGATAGCTGGCGCTGACCCACTCCGGTTCGATCCCCAGGGAGTCAAACTGGCGGCGGATGTTGAACTCGGTCACCGAGCCTGCTACTCCCGCCGAAAACCTCTTGCCGTGAAGATCATACAGCGTCTCTATAATCTCCCCCTCCTCACCTTCCTCCTGATCATCGTGGTCCAGAACCACAACAAGCACGTAGTTGTGAACATAGCCGGACATCATCCTCAACTCTGGCCATTCGCCATAGGCAATATACTCGCTCATCGTGGTGCCGTTGTATGCCATGGCCATGCCGTCCCAGCTGGTTGCAAAACCCCCGTCGAGTTTTCCGGCCTGCGTCTTTATGAGGTTGTCATGAGTGGCGCCACTCTCTACTACGGTGATCTTCATGTCCGGATTCCCGGTGTTGATTATGCTGGCCAGAACCGCCGCGGCCACGTAATGCGTGGAGGCGGCGCTGGTCGAACCGAACTCGTAGCTGTAAAACTCGTCAATCGGCCCACAGCCTGACATCGACAGCGCCAATGTGAGCACAACCGCAGTCGCGATTACCGCCCGTAGCCATTTGCTCTTCACCACTAATTCTGCCTTCTCTTCAGTTACTCGATGTGCCGGCCGACAATCACCGGGGTCGTCCTGCCCCAAGCCTCGTCCCGCCCCGCGGTCCGGCTCATCCGGATCGCGCCGAATCTCCTCCACCAGCAGGGCTATCGTCACTCTCCGGCACGCGGCCACAAGACCCCGATTACAATGATGCCACTGAAATGTTAAAATCCTGTTAAGATTTCACCCAAAAACCCTGTCAGGATTCAACCTCCTGCCATATACTAAGTTCCCCCGAAGCATCTGTCAACACCCGGACGTCCAACCATAGCCGACCAACTGGCTGAGGCAACGCTGTTGAACGTATGGATCGTTTGATCTATAATTGGCGAATGCGAGCCTACGGCCCCGTCAACCTGCACCCCCTCCTATTCTTGATAGCCCTGAATGTAGCGCTCTTCGTGATCACCCTGTTCAGGCCAGAGACCATGACTACTACGTTTGGCCTCGACACTGCACAGGTATCACAGCGCCCGTGGACAATTCTAAGCAGCATGTTCATACATGATCCCATCCTCTGGACCCACATATTGTTCAACATGATCAGCCTGTACTTCCTGGGCAGTTTTGTGATCAGGGTGTTAGGAGAGAACAGATTCCTGGCGGTGTACTTCATCGGCGGAATCGTGGGAAGCCTGTTCCTGATTCTATACGCTCATCTGACAGGCTCTACTCTACTCGGCTACGGGGCTTCGGGGGCTATCTTCGCTCTCGGCGGACTACTCGCCATAACGGTTCCCAAGGCGCCGGTCTTGATATTTCCCATCCCCGTACCAATGCCACTCTGGGTTGCAATCCTCATCTTCTTCTTCATACTCATCGTTTTGCCCATCGGCGTAGCAACGAGGATCGGCTGGCAGGCCCACCTCGGAGGGTTGCTCGTGGGGCTGGCAGCCGGTCTCATCTTCAGAAAGCAGAGACGAGTGCCCTATTTCTGATCGCTCTGGGGGAGCCGTGAGAGAAATCCTCCTGCACAGCGACGGACACGAACTCGCAGGCGAGCTTCACGTTCCACCGGAAGAGGGACAACACCCGGCACTCTGCATCTGCCACGGTATTCCTGCCGGCCCTCCCGACCCCACCGACAGGGGCTACACGCTACTCGCCGAACTGTTCTGTGCTGCCGGCTTCGTCACCCTGATATTCAGCTTCCGGGGAGCGGGCAAAAGCGAAGGCAACCTGGATATGCTCGGTTGGACCCGTGACCTGCGGGCCGCCCTTGGCTATCTGTGCAGCCTGGACACGGTGGACATGACCCGCCTGTACCTGCTCGGCTTCAGCGGAGGAGCAGCGGTCTCAGTCTACACAGCGGCCCATGACCCCAGGGTCTCATCGGTGGCACTTTGCGCCTGTCCCGCCGACTTCGGCGCTTTTCGCGAGAAGGAAACGACCTCAGCCTTGATACAGCGGTTTCGCAGCATCGGGGTGATCCGGGATACCCACTTCCCACCCTCGATAGAGGAATGGGAGCGAGGGTTCGAGGTCGTCACTCCTATCGACTGGATCGACAGGATCTCCCCACGGCAGCTACTCATCGTGCACGGCGACGCCGACGAACTGATACCGCTGGAGCACGCACACAGGCTCTACGAAAAAGCAGGAGAACCGAAAGAGCTGCGAGTCATCCCAGGTGCGGGACATAAGCTGCGCATCGACGATTCAGCGATGGCAACCATCCTCGAATGGCTCAAGGCCGGGTGCTAGCGGCAGGCACAGCCTAAGACGATCGAGTGGGGTCAACCGGATCAGCCCGGAGCTTTAGCAGCATGTTCCTGCTCCAGCGTTCGAGGAGCTCGATATAGCACAGGGGCTGTTGTTCCCGGTCCTGCTGCAACTCATGCCAATCCCTGGCAACTCGTACCACTTCCCTGTCATCCGCATCCGTGAGTTGCTCGATAATCCCATCCTTCGTAGGGACAAACCTTCCCTCGCACAGCAGTATCCACGACTGCAGAGCATAGAAGCACTGCTTGAAGGGGTAATAGAGCTTGTGAACGGCCTTGCTCCAATCGTGCGGATAGAGCAGGTAGTGACGGGCATGGAACATATTGGCAGACGCAGTCACCTGGATGTGCTCCCTGATATCGACGCGTCCGGGCCTTTCGATGATTCCTTCGAGCGTTCCATGTAACACATTGCATCCATAGAAGAACTGTATCGGCTCGAAACCACGCAGTGCCTGTAACTCCGGTACCGAGACGAAGATGCCGCTCGCCACGCGCCTGGCATCGGGCATATCGGCGATGATAGCTCGAAAGGTAGTCAGGTCCTCTGTGTCCACTCGGTCGATAACTACACCAACATCGATGTCGCTTTCCTCCCTTGGCTCTGCTCTCGCCCAGCTTCCGTGGAGACCCACGAACGCCAGCCGTTCCCCAAACGCCGAGCGCAGACGCCCCACAAGTTCAGTCAGCCACCCATCAACCCGGGCATCCCCTGTCACAAGATCGCCGCTCCCTGACATATCCGTCACAATAAACTCTCCGTCATGGACTCAGTACAGCCGTATCCCCCCGTCTGACACCACATTCCTTATACTATTGTCTGTCGGGACCGCTCGGTTCACACCGCACTGCATGCCGTCGATCACCACCGATCCGCCGCGAACATACCTTTCGCTACAGTAGCCTTTCCTCTCTGTTGAGCAGAACGATGTTATCTGCCACCGCATCGTAGTCATCGCTCAATGTGAATATGACTATCTGGTATTCCTCCGCCAGCGTCCTGAAGAAGTCCAGCGTGCTGGTCAGCCGCTCCGGGTCGAAGTTCACGAACGGGTCATCCAGTATCAAGGGCGGTTTCTTATCGCTGAATATCAGCCGTGCCAGGGCCAGCCGAAAGGCCAGGTAGAACTCGTCGATCACCCCTCCACTCAGTTCGCTGGGGGTGGCCCAGTCCCCCTTCTCATCTGAGTATACCCAGAACTCCAGGTCTTCCTTGTTGACGCTTACGCGCTGGTACTTGCCGTTGGTGAAGAGCGAGAAACACCTCTGGATTTCCCCCTGCAGCGCCTCATCGGCCGACGAAAGCACATCCAGCCTCGCCCTGGATATGATGTCACCGGCCAGTTCATAGATCATTGCCTTCTTCTCTTGCCTTCCTAGGGCTTCCCTGAGGCCCTCTATCTCTTCCTCAAGCCTGGTCTGCTCCTCGGCATCGTGGTTGGCCGCATCGATGGTTGCCATCACCTTTCTTCTCCGGTCCTCAAGCTCGGCTCTGCTCGCCTCCAGGCTCCTCACCCTCTCCTCCAGTTCCATGAACTGCTCGGGACTCACCCTTGTCTGCTTCATGTCGTCGGTCAGCTTCTGCTCCTCTACAGCCAGGTCCCTGGCCAGTCCCAGCCTCCTCTTCTCGATGTCCTCTGCGGTCCTGCCTACCAGTGCCTCATCCAGGCGATATCTGGCCTCCCCCTTCTTCTCGAGCCAGTGACGGAAGCTCTTCTCTTTCTCGTCGAACTCGGCACCTGTGCTGCATCCGGACTTCGCAAGCAGTTCCTGCTCTTCTCTGCCGAGTTTCCCCAGCGATTCCTTCATGCTCCGGACACGCTCTTCGATACCTGAGATGCCGGCCCTATCGCGGATAAGCGAGATCCTAGCCCGCAGGCTTACGACGAGAAGAACAGCACCCACTACAGTAAGGCCTATCAGGTAGACAGGCCCCAACAGGCCTCCGACCATCCCGCCTGCGAGGATGGCCGCGGCAGCAGCTATGCCCTTTCCGGAACCGACGAATCCGATCAGCCCGCTTCTGCTCTGTCTCTCTCTCGCCGCGGCCAGCTCTGCTTCTCGTTCAGCCATGTCTCTTCCGATGTCTTCTCGCTGCCTCCGGGCGTCGTCCAGCTTTCTCCTCAGTTCCACAACCTGCTGCTTATCCTCAAAGCCCGTAGCCGCCAGCGCCTCCTCGGCCTTCTTCAGGTCATCTTCATGCTTCCTTATCCGGTCCAGAACCCCCTGGACTCTCTCGTATTCCTTGCTCAATCTCTCGATCTCGGCCTCGATCTCCTGCCGCTTAAGGTTCTTCTCCAGCAGGGCCCGGCACTTCTCATGTTCGTCCTTGACCTGACCCAGTTGCCCGGTCACTTCCACAAGCTCAAGCTTCTGAGCCTCGACCCTGGAGACCTCTTCCCTGACCTGTTCGTACCTCAGCGACGCATCCTGCAACCTGTTCCTCAGGGTGGCGATGGTCCCCGGGTTCCTGGCCGGTTTGTCCAGCCCTTTCCTCATGTCGGATATCTTACTCTCCAGCTTCTGTATGACCTTTGATGCCAGTGTACTCTCCCGGCCCCCGGTTACCACCTCCTCCAGGCTCTCGCCGATTTCCTTCTCACCTTCTGAGATTTCGGCCACCTGCGACTGGCGAATGCAGCAGGAGCACACGAATAGTTTGTCGGACTTCGTCCCCACCAGTTCGTCCATCCTCTCCGCTACTTCCTTAAAGGTGTGGATCTCCTCACCCGAGTCAATGCCGGTGAGCTTGACGGTCCCCCTGTCGAAGTCTTTATCGAGCAGATATCCGTTTCCGTCGTGTTCGAACTCCAGGCTCGTGCGGAACTGGTCCATCGAGCCCCAGGAGGCGTAGGCCTTGACCTCCCTTGCTGCGCTCTTGGGATCCCGAAACAACGCCACGATGATGCCCTCGAGGAGAGTGGACTTGCCCATCTCGTTACGAGGCCCTTTCACCACGTTAATGCCGGGACTGAACTGCGCCTCGAAGTCGGCGAACCGCTTGAAGTTCGTGAGGCGAATTCGTCTGAGCCGCATTACAGGACTTCCCTCCCGTCCAGCAGGGCGACCCCATACTGCAGGGCACTCTCGGCGATCTCCCGCTCTTCGCCTTCCGCGTTTTCTATCTGCTCGTTCATCAGCCTGATGAACCTGTTTCTTATCAGCCGCTCGGCATCCTCAGAGACGTGCCCGATCCTGGGATGAGACCTGTCTGCAACACTGAGATGGAAGAACTCCTCGCCCAGTTCTGCCTCCAGTTCCTCCGTGTTCACCACGAGTTCGGCATCCCGCAGCCCTCGCAAAGTGATCCTTCTGACCAGGTCCCGGCCAGCTCCAACCGAGATCTCCGCCTCCAGCATGGCCCTGCTCTGGATCTCACTCATGTCGATCTCTACCTCGTCGAAGTCCCGGACCCCTGTTTCTCTGGGCTCGACCTTCACCCCGCCGGAGTCGAGGAGCGTTACCAGGAGCACGACCCCTCTCTCCCTCTGGTCGGGTATCCACTCCGGAGGACCGGAGTACCAGGCAGCCGGCCTATCGCAGCAACTCCATGCACGATGCCAGTGCCCGAGTGCCAGATAATCCATCCCGCTCTCGCGAATCTCCTCCAGCCTGAAGACGTGGTCGTCCTCCGCCGTCTTCTCCGGGATGTAGAATGACCCGTGGGCCATGGCGACATGAAACCTACTGGAGGTGGTACGATGGATGCCCTTAAGTGGACTTGCGTAGGAACGGTTGCTGAGATTAGGCCTGCCGTATACAGTGAGGTCGAGGTCAGGATACTCTACGAAAGACATCTCCTCGCCAGCGAAGACGGTAAGGTTCGGACACCGTTTGTCGAAGTCGACCTTCCTGTAGATCGACGAGGAATCGAGAGAATCGTGCGTGCCAGGAACTATGCAGACCGGGATGCTGTTTTTGTTGAGCACCAAGAACTGTTCGATAACCAGGTCGACGTTCCTCTGGGGCTGCTGGTTGGAGTCGAAGAGGTCACCAGCGATAAGCACGATCCCGACACGTTCCTCCAGGGCCGTGGCTATGACCTTCTTGAAGGTCGTCCTCAGCTGCTCTCTCTGGGCGGCGCCTCTATCCGCCATACCCGCAAACCTTGCCCCCAGGTGGATATCCGACGTGTGTAGAATCTTCAGCATATCGGTTGCCCTCTGTTCAGAGAGTCCGTCAACATCCCCGGGTCTCTATCCTCACCCGGACCACCTAACCCAGCAGTTAGATGCGGCTTCAGCTAATGATGACTGTCGTGACCGCGAAGCCTGGACAGTAGCAGGACGCCCAGGATGACCGCGGTGGCCACGACCGAGAGCAGGTACATGCCCGCCCCAGCACAGAGACCTATTGCGGCGGTGACCCAGATTGTAGCCGCGGTGGTGAGCCCCACCACTTCCTCCTCACGCGCGCCGCGTAGTATGACCCCACCACCGATGAAACCGACGCCGACAACGACTCCTGCGGCTACGCGTGACACATCGGCCTCGCCAACGCCGAACCCGTATATCGACGCCAGGGTAAAAAGGGCCGACCCCGCACTCACCAGTGTGTGGGTGCGGACTCCTGCTTTCTTCCCTGCCTTCTCGCGCTGAAATCCTATGCCGGCTCCCAGGGCGGTAGCCAGCAGTAGTCTCAGTATCGTCTCCAGCAAAGGGCTCAAATCAACACCTCCCTGTTCGGAGTCTCCCCCGGCATAGCAGCTTTACGGCGTGATCCCACTTCCAACCCACGCGCCAGTACACGAACATACCCCATAGCTAAGCAGAGTCGCTTCAGCTATAATATATCAGATTGTGCCTGCGCCAGAAAGACCGCAAGCTACGGGCAATGACCCACGGGACAGAGACGGGACAGAGAGTACGCTCCCCTTGATGCAATCTCGGAGTATGGTACTGGTAATAGACAACTACGACTCGTTCGTATACAACCTGGCCCAGTACCTGGGCGAGTTGGGGCGGGAGCCCGACGTCCACCGCAACAACCGCATAACTCCGGGCCAGATCGAGGAAATGGCCCCCACTCACATAATCATCTCGCCCGGGCCGGGCACCCCTCTGGAAGCGGGCGTCTCCAACGACGTGATCAGGCATTTCGGAGGCAGGATCCCCATACTGGGGGTGTGCCTGGGACACCAGTGCATCGGCCATGTCTACGGGGGCAGCGTCGGCCGGAGCCCGCCGATGCACGGCAAGACCTCGATCATCCATCACGACGGCAGGACCATCTACGAGGGCCTGCCCAATCCCTTCCCCGCTACCCGCTACCATTCATTGATCATCGAGGACGAAGGCTTCCCTTCCTGTCTTGAAGTCACCGCCAGGACGGCCGAGGACACGATCATGGGTGTGAGGCACCTCGACCACGTGGTCGAGGGGGTCCAGTTTCATCCCGAGTCCATCCTCACCGAGGTGGGACATGACATCCTGAGGAACTTCCTTCGCTTCTCCAAGCCGGCGTGGGAAGCAAGGGTAGAGGCGACATGACCGAAGAAATCATCTACATCAACGGCCGGCTGCTTACCCGCTCCGAAGCACGGCTATCTCCGTTCGACCACGGCTTCCTCTACGGGTACGGGCTGTTCGAGACCATGCGTTCCTACGGGGGGTGCATCTTCCGGCTCGACCGCCACCTGGCCCGCCTGCGAAGCTCTTTACGCAGCCTCTGCCTGCCAGACGACATCATCACCGCCCTGGACCTGGCAACCAAAAAGCAGTCGCTGGAGGCCGCATGTCACAGCACACTCGAGGCCAACAAGCTCAAGGACGCCCGGATCAGGCTCACCGTTACGGCCGGTGAAGGCGAGATGACTCCCGATCCGGACACATGCCGGGAGCCCACCGTACTGGTCACCGCCAGGCATCTGGTTCCCCAGCCGGCAGCGAGCTATGAGTCAGGTTACACGGCTATGCTCTCGTCACTGCGTCGCAACAGCCAGTCTCCTCTATCCCGGATCAAGTCGACCTGCTACGTGGAGAACATCCTGGCCCGTATGGAGGCGAAGGACGCGGAGTGCGACGAGGCCATCCTGCTCAATGAGAGAGGCGATATCGCCGAGGGCGCCATGACCAATGTATTCATGGTCAGGGAGTCCCCCTCCCTTGAAGCGAGCGACCGGGTGACGGTGCTAATCACCGCCTCGATAGACAGCGGCGTGCTGCCCGGCATCACACGCGAGGCTGTGCTCGAGATCGCCCGGGCTCTGCACATCGAGATACAGGAAAGGCAGGTGGAGTTGACAGAACTGGTCGGGGCCGAGGAGGCCTTCCTCACCAACTCCATACTGGAACTCATGCCCCTGACACGCTTTGAGGGCAAGCCCGTCGCCACCGGCAAGCCGGGGCCTGTGACGGAGGCGTTGCACGCAGCATACAAAGAACTGGTGAAGGAGGAGACACGATGACCCTCGTCTACCGAATCAACCTGCACGGTGCTGGTGAGCGGAAGGATATGGTATGACTACGCAAGCACTCGACGGTCTGCTCTTCGGCACGGGAGGAGTGCCCGCGAGCGCTGAGTCGCGCTCCACAGAGGCCGGCATAAAGCGGATCGCCGAACTCGGCCTCGGCTGCATGGAGGTCGAGTTCGTCCAGGGTGTAAAGATGAGCCCGGAGGTCGCAGCTGCCGCGGGAGGACTGGCCGCCGGGAAGCAGATCGTGCTCACCGCCCACGCGCCCTATTACATCAACCTCAACTCCGTGGAGAGGCAGAAGGTACACATGAGCAAAGAGAGGATTCTTCAGACCGCCCGCATCGCAGCCCTTCTCGGCGCGAGGAGCATCACGTTTCACGCCGCCTTCTACCTGGCAGACAGCCCTGCCGATACCTACACGGCAGTCAAGAGGCAGCTGCAGAAGGTGATGGACATTCTCAGAGACGAGGGCAACACGGTAATGATCCGCCCCGAGGTAGCGGGGAAGTCCTCCCAGTTTGGGACGGTGGATGAACTGCTTCAGCTCAGCTCAGAACTGGAGGGAGTTGCCCCCTGTATCGACTTTTCACACTGGCATGCCCGGACAGGGCAGGCTAACTCGTACCCGGAGTTCCTGGAGATACTCGACCGGGTCGAGGCCGGGCTGGGCAGGCGGGCACTGGACGATATGCATATACACGTCTCGGGCATCGCCTACGGCCTGAAGGGAGAGATCAAGCACATGATGCTCGAGGATTCGGACTTCCATTATGTCGAGCTACTCAGGGCGCTCAAAGAACGCGGGGCAAGGGGCGTCGTCATCTGCGAGAGCACCCCTTACCTGGAGCAGGACGCCCTGCTCCTCCAGCAGACCTACCGTGACCTCCCTGGCTAGAACCGGCCAGCACTCTGCTTACCGGCCCCACCACAACCCGGGTAACACCGGCCTGCACCCACCTTCGTGGCTCCGAGCGGCCTAGATCATGATCGTACGCCAGCTATGGAAGGGCCAGGCGACGCCATCGACGATGTTCCAGATGAAGCCGGTATCGCGTTCATCGAAGTCATCGACGGCAATTATGTTCCAGGGAGAGTCCAGTCCTTCCGTCGCCGTATCCGTGAAGGTCAGGATGTCCGACAGTTCAGCCGTGCTCTTGCCCGTCCCTCCGTGGCTCTCATCGATCTCTGAGGTTTCGACGTCCCAGAAGGAATCACTTACCACTCCGCCCTCCTCGTTCACGCCCACAAGGCCTCCGACCGAGGGGTAGCCCTCAAGGTACTGCCCGATGCCGGTCACGGTGCCCGCAGAGAACGAGTTGGTGATGGTGCCTTCGTTGTTGCCCACCAGTCCGCCGATCAGGTTGTAGCCGGTTACGCTCACGAGGGAGGAGCAGTTGCTCACAGTTCCCGTGTTCCATCCCACCAGGCCTCCGAGACGGTAGTTATTGGTGTTTCTCGCACTGCCATTGGAATGAGAGTTGTTCACCTCGCCTCCAAAGTTGGTCCCTATGAGCCCTCCGACGTAGTTCCTGCCCTCGACGCTGCCCATGGCAGCGCAGTTGACCACCATGCCCTCATTGCGCCCGACCAGGCCACCCACCATCTCATGACCGATGACACCTGTGTGAGCCAGGTCCACACCCGCGATGACCCCTCCAGGACTGACATAGCCGAAGAGCCCTACGTAGATCAGGTCGGGGCGGTCGATGAACAGGCCGCTGATCGAGTATCCCTGCCCGTCGAAAGTGCCGGTGAACTTGACCTCCCAGTTACCGATGGGCTGCCAGCCCTTGCCGGCGTCGGCTCCCGTACCCGCCAGTTCCGCATAGTCCGCCATGCCCAAATGCAGGTCGTTGGCGAGGCGGTAGTTGCCGCTCAAGTTGTCCCTGACATCATGCAGGTCGTACCAGGTCGTCACCATTGTGTACTCGACAACCGGTATCTCCTCGGCCTTGAACTGAGCAGTTACCGTGTAGTCACCTTCCATGGTGATGTTGGTCGAGGCCGCATCCGGGTCGGCGACGGTATCCAGGTCTCCGCTCCATTCGGCAAACTCATACCCGCCCTGTCAACCTGTCAACATCGGGGCACATTCCCGCATTACATCGACATCGTGGACAGCATCGCCGATCAGGGTCGCATCCCTGGAGTTTCAGTGCCTTGAGTTCCGGAGTGTCGCTCCTCATAATGAGCACATACTGAACATTTCGAGCAGACACAGGATGATCCAGCCACACTTGATCAGCACGACACAGCAGAAAGTGCTCAGTCTGCCTGTGAGGTTCTCGGACAGCGGATTCTATTAGCGCGAGTTATCCTGCAGATCGGGAGTATCCACAGGTTCGGCCAGCAAAGCATTGAATGAGTTGTTCGCGTCCGGAGTCTTACTGCACTGGCAACAGGGCAAGATGTACTCCTACTCTGTTCATCGCTCTGATGGGTTGCTCACCGGGTTCATGAAGCCGATGCACCTACTGCTAATCGAGCCGCTCGTGGAGGCACTGAAGAGGATTTCCGAACGCGTAGTATTGTCCGGGCGCTGCGTGCGGGGGACAGATGTTCCCGAGAGCGACATCGACCTGTTCATCGTGTCGAGCAACAGGGACAGGGTGTTGGACACCATAGCAGGCTTCTGGTTCTCGAGGGAGGCGGCCGGGCTTTACTACGGGCGTTGCCCTGAACTATACTAGCCGCGCACCCATACCGGTATCGACACTGGCGCAGGTCGAGTCCCGACCTGGCCCGCGGACGGGTCATCCCTATCACAAGGGCGGGCGATCACCGCCTGGACAGCCGGCACGGGAGGTGTACAGTTGGAGCACAAGATATGGTTCGAGCCGCTCGGGCTGCGGGTCACATCCAGTGATGGAACCACCATCTTCGAAGCAGCCAGGAATGCCGGCATTGCGTTGAACTCCATCTGCGGTGGCCGGGGCACGTGCGGTCAATGCCGCATCCGCGTGCTCAAGGGCGAAGTCTCGCCCCTGAGCGACAGGGAGAAGGCCAACCTGAACGAAGATGATATCGCCGATGGTCTCCGGCTGGCCTGCCAGGCCCGTCCACTGAGCGATCTCAAGGTATACGTCCCTCCGGCTTCGATGGCCACCGGGCAGAAGCTGCAACTGCTGGGCACGGACGAGCACAGCGAACTGGACCCCGCGGTGCGCGAATACGAGGTACACCTGCCCGAGCCGTCGCTGGAGAATCCGCTGCCGGACTGGGAGAACATGGATGAGAGCCTGGTAAAGGGAGCGGGACTGGAGCGCATTCGCCCCGATCTACCCCTGCTTCGACATCTGCCCGAAGTGTTTAGATCGTCGGGACCTGCAGTCGGCATCGCCATCAGGAACGGCGAGGCCATCGACGTATACCCGGCCGACCGGCCTCTGCTCGGAGCCGCGGTCGACCTCGGCACCAGCAAGATAGCAGTCCACCTGGTCGATCTGCGAACCGGCGAGCCGGTCGCCGCACAGGGGGCGACGAACCCTCAGGTCGCCTACGGAGAGGACGTGATGAGCCGGATCAGCTCCGCCATGGAAGGCAGTGGACCTGAACTGCGTGAGAGCGTGACCGACACCCTAAATGAGATACTCGGGGAGATGACCACGGATCTCGGGCAGATAGTGGAGATGACCCTGGCCGGTAACACGGCCATGCACCACCTGTTCCTGGGGTTGCCCGTACGCCAGCTGGGTCAGTCTCCATATGTGCCGGCGGTGTGCAGCTCGCTGGATATCAGGGCGCGCGACCTGGGGCTTCATATAGCGCCGGGCGCATACGTATACCTGCTGCCCAACATAGCCGGCTTTGTGGGAAGCGACCACGTGGCCATGCTCATGGCGGCGGGCATCTGGAAGTCCGGTGACACCGTACTGGGCATCGATATCGGGACGAACACAGAGGTATCGCTGGCCAGAGAAGGAGCCATCGTCAGCCTCTCCTGCGCGTCCGGTCCTGCGCTCGAGGGCGCGCACATCAGGCATGGCATGAAGGCGGCGGCCGGCGCCATTGAGAGCGTGAAGATCACCGGCAAGGGCGTTGAACTGGGAGTTATCGACGATGCTCCGCCCATCGGTATCTGCGGTTCCGGCATCCTGGACACCGTCGCAGAGCTGCGGAGGAATGAGATCATGGATCAGCGGGCGAGGCTGCATGATCACCCGCTGGTCCGCCGGGGCGACAATGGGCGGGAGTTCCTCATAGCGAACGCCGACGCGAGCGGCACAGGTAAGGACATAGTCCTGAGCCAGGGCGACATCGCGCAGGTCCAACTCGCCAAGGCGGCCATCCGCACCGGCATCAACACGTTGCTCCACGAAGCCGGCATATCGGAGGATGAGATCGAGGAAGTGGTGATTGCCGGCGCATTCGGGAGCTACATCGACGTCCGCAGCGCCATCCTCATAGGCATGCTCCCTGCGCTGCCGCTTGATAAGTTCAGGCAGGTCGGAAACGCGGCCGGCGTGGGCGCCAGGCTGGCGCTCCTCTCCAAGAAGCACCGGGGCGTGGCCCTGGATATCGCCCGCAGCGTCAGATACATCGAGCTGGCCCTTCACCCTGGATTCGAGCAGGAGCTCTCTCGCTCCATGCTGCTGCCCTGACAGGGGAATCCCCACGAAGGGCACGGCCGCCGATGATAGCTGCTCGGCGCAGGAACCCACGTACCGTCCGCCGTCCCGCTGTTCGCATGCACGCATCCGGAAAGGAACAGCCACCCCGGTTCGGACGGTCCGAACGTGCTATGATATTGGGCGGTCGGGCACCGGTCCGGCATCGACATGACAGAATACTCGATAGAAGCCGACAGGCCATGGTTCAGTTCATGGCCGGAAGGCGTTCCCAGGACACTTGACTACCCGTCGATGCCCCTCTATGGCCTGTTGACCGCGGCGGCGGCGAAGTGGCCCGGGAGCACAGCCTTTGCCTGCGGCAAGCAGAGTTTCAGCTACCGGGAGCTTGACGATGTTACGGACCGGCTGGCCGCCGGCCTCCACTCCCTCGGAGTAACGAGCGGCAATACGGTGGTGCTCCTG
>SL_5KL_010_SEDDRAFT_10000438_pt1 | contig 26430 bp, 26 predicted proteins | sample SodLakKL_010_SED_FD_9118 | JGI IMG/M metagenome (IMG submission 9118) | reverse complement strand
TTTTCCAGCCGTACGTGGAAGTTGAAAACATGTGGCGGGTGCCGTGGTTCATAACCTACAACCTGACTCATGTCGAAGAGGGTAGTCGCTGGTATAAAGCAGTTCGTGCACCTTACAAGTTCAACGCCAATGACCTGTTTCAGGTGATCGGGGGTCGGATGGCTGCAATCCATGCTGCAGGGCGTGTGGGTCTTTGGGTCCCAGACGTTACCGGTGATCATAAGCAGTATTACCCCAACGAAGAGCAGAGTGATCGGATCGCCCGAACGGTGTTTACCCTTCTTCCATTTGATCCTTACGGTCGGGATTTGGATGGAAAGAAAATCGATCCGGATTACCCTCATTCGTACAAGGCATGGGTGAAAGAGGCTGATAAGTACCTCGAACGTTTGCGGGAAGAAGGCTTCAAAGACAACGCTCAGGAGTACCAGCTTGAGGCCCTTCGGGATCTCGATAGGGTGTATGAGGAAATGCTGGGTGCCGCTCCCGAGTACGAATTCGAAGGCGCACGGCGAATCCTCGGAACGATTGTAACCATGATTCAGCTTTACGGGTATGGACCGGTTCAAGCGGATCTGTACCTCCTGAAAGAAGCTCTTCGGATTTACAAGGAGCTTCGTTCTTAAAAGCCATCGTTAACTCCTAATCGGACCTCCCTTCGGGGAGGTCTTTTTTTGTCTAATCTCTCACACTAACTAGTATCACAAAACCCTTATGTACTGCGAGTAATGTATGAGCCCATCAAATACCTCTTCATCATCTGATGATTACGCCACTCACAAGGACTTCGAGGACTTGAGAGATACTTTGAAAAGAGTAGAGACTTCAGTAAGTGCCTTATCGGGGGAGGTGTTATCCCTGAAGGTAATCCAACAAAATGAAGCTGTGTACCTGAAAGAGAAGCTTACCGGTATGGTCGAAGACCTAGATAAGGTGGCTGACAAAATAAGCAGATTTGAGATGGAAGTATCCCACGGATTAGCTCCTATTGTCCAAGACCTTAAAGTAAAGGTAGAGAAGCTAAGTGAGCAGATACCTGCAATGCCCACAGAGCAGAAGATCTCGTCGCAAATCGATACCGCGATAAAGCCACTAAGTGTCAAGCATGAAAACTTGGAGAACCAACTAAACAAAGACACAGATACCAATCGCTATGTTACTATGAAGCGTTTGAAATACGTGGGCTTAGTGTTGTCAGTCATAAGTGGCGCAGGAGGGTTCGCCCTTCTTGTCCGTGTATTGACTGAAGCCCTGAGGGTTCTTTCGGCAATGTAGTGTGTGATTATTATGAGGATAGGAGAGAATTATGAGTGATAAAAAGAAGTTTACCCCCGAGGACATGTCACGTGAATTGAATCTAGCGCGCGACTACGTGGGTCAGGATCCGGCAACAGGTGGTGATTCCGGTACCCCAATTGGATATGTACCAATAGCCCTATCGACAGAAGGGTATTTGTATGCCCCCGCCTTTGTCCACGCGCGTAGCTTTAAGACCTCTGACATGGCCCACCTGTCTTTGATACGGACAGATAGGCTACCAGAGAACAATGCCAAGGTAATCAAAGACGTGGTATGGGAGGATACCGATCCAGCTCAATGGCATGTGAAAGAGGTGGTAGAGTTTCTCCTAAAGCATTACCTCACCTACTTCGGTAAGGTCTTGAAGGATGTTCCTTGGCCAGTAAACCAAGACGATCGTAAGTACCTTCGAGAAACAAGTGAGGAGCAGTTAGAGGCGCTCAATAGAGGCGATTACGTTCCGCGTGTGGACATTGACATCTCCACTCTTCAGTTCAAAGTGCTTGAACGTCCCATGAAGACTTTCACCATCAGTAAGAAGGATTCTTCAGGGCAGACGTCCAAGTTTCAATTCCGACTACCGCGCTTTGGTGATGTGATCACTCTCAGGGCTTACATGCAAAGTGAATTCGGAATGAAGGACGCTCAGTTTGAATCCGTTCGTAAGGCCTTGGAGGAGACAGGGGCTGAGGTAACTCATGAAGATCGTGCTGCTTACCAAGATTACATGAGTGAGAAGTTGCAGGTAGCCGCAGATGCCAATATGGCTATGCTTCTACAGAAGGTCGATGGTGAACCGGTAAAGACTCTTGAGGCGGCTTTGAAGTACGTCGGAGAAGACCCGCGGTTTGACTATACCTTGTCTCAGCGCGTCAAGCAAGAGGCAGAGAACGCAGAGAAGTATTTCGGGGTTGAAGAGAATATCAAGTTGAAGAACCCTATCACCAACAAGAAAGAGACAAGGAGGTTCTCTTTTCGACTTTATGATATTCTCAAAGCCATCCTTGTATCAGAACCTGATACGTACGATGTCTCTTTTGACGAGGAAGACCTCTAACGATTTGAATGCACTGCTCGAGCTCCCTGGCAACCTCCTACTGGACTACTATAAGCAAGTAGAGCATGAGCTTATAGAAGAGCAGAAGGAACGGAAGCGCCAGCAAGAGAAACAAAAGGCTCATAGAGAGTCTGAGGCGCGCAGGCAAAGGTCGAAGAAGCTTTCGTCAACCTATCCTAAGACCCCGCGGGCTCAAAACGCACCACACCCCTACGCACGCAAGTTTCGCTCAAGATAACGGGCGGCTTGCGTGTTACTAATTACATATGGCTGACAACCCTACTAATGGAATCCAGGGCCCTTCTTATGAAGACCCACAACGACAAGGGGCTCACCCTTCTATACTAGAGACCATTGATAGCTCTCTGCAAGCGCTAACCACAGTATCTCAAGAGCAGAAGAACTCTTTAGAGGAGTTACTGGGAATATGGAAGAAGCGCGAACGTGATAGGGAAGAACAGCAACGTCGTCGGCAACGGCAAAGAGGACAACAGCAGGCCCGAGAGCGTGATAGAGAGCGGGATCGTCGAAGACAAGAAAGGATTGATGAGCGAAGGCGTCTAGCAGGAAGAAGCCCAGAAGATATAGAGAGGATGAGGGAGAGGGGCCGTCGCCGAGATGACGGATTGGGGCATCACGTAGGCGCAATTGGCAGAGAGGTAATGGATCTACTTGGTCCTGGGCAAATCTTAGGAGGAGTAAGGACTTTACTTACTGGAAGAGATGAGCCTGGTGCCATTACGGATATGATCAGAAGCACCATGCATGATCTTTCGGGCATGGTTGACTTTACCCGGGGATTTTTCCGCTCTCCAAGAGAGATGATGGGAACAATGCCTTTGATAGGAGGGTTGTTTGATCGTCCCGAACAGCCTACACCGGGAGAAGGCCCAACTGAAACACCACCCACAACAGCACCTCCTACGCCTCCTCCTGCCCAGCCGGAGACTGTACAACAGGTATTTGAGCAACCTTCCCCTGCTATTCAAGGTATAGAGCAAATCGCTCAAGCCGCTGGTGGTCCTTTAGTACTCTCTCATTTCAGTGAGCAAGCTATCGCTCAATTGAGAGAATTGTTTACACCTGCGGCTGAGGACACAGTAACAGGTACTGCAGATCCTACTCAACTTGAACTTCCTTTCTTCGGGGAGGTTGACTTACCTGATATAGACCAAGACAAAGCCGAGCGCTGGGGTAACCTATTGTTCGGGGTACCTGATGAGGATGCTCTGGCGGTGATGGGGGAGATTGATGGGTACAAACCTTTACTGGCACGGGATGATGGAGAACTAGAAACCCTGGCTGATCGAATAGAGGCCATTCGAGATGCCTTCATGTTAGGTGAAGGTGTATCATTATTGGATGAAGATATCTCAGTCAATTTTAGAATTCTCGGCGAGGGTGTTACGGCTATTATGAAAGCTATGGGCGAAGACCCCGCTGCAACTGAAAGAGCCACAGAAGCCTTCGTTGGGTTCTTTATCAATGTGAATGAGATACCTGAAGAGGCACTGGACAAGTTAGAGCGTATTACGGGTTTTGTTACCCAGACTGCCCTAGGACTTGTGGCTATGGCTGGGGCTCTATTCGTAGTAGCTGCTGTACCTGCTGGGCCTGCATTGGCTGGCGTAGGTGTAATTGCTGCGGCCTTAGGAGTAGTAGGCCTAGCGGGAATGTTTGACAATGAAATCCAACGTGGATCACTGGCCTTGATACTTGCAGGAGTTGGTATGGCGGGAGTAGCGTTGGCTATGGACTTTGTGGCTGACATTGATCCTGTAGATAGCTTAGCGGGATTAGGTGTTATTGCTGCTGCTGGTGGTATAGCTGCTTTGGCGGGGGCAGGAGCCTCTCTCATTATCTCTGGAGCCGCCGCCCTTGCTCTTCTCGCTCCCTCCATGGCTCTTATGGGTTGGGCAATGGACATGGTTACAGACTTTGATCCGGTGAGTGCCTTGGCTAACTTAGGTGTAATCACCGTGGCAGGAGGCGTAGGTGTATTAGCAGGAATTGCCGCTCCTCTAATCATTCCCGGCGCCGCTGCCTTAGCTATCTTGGGCGTAGGGCTACTGCCCATAGCCTTCGCCTTAGAAATAATAGGAGACATCGATCATGAAGAGGCTATGACCGGAGTTAATACTCTGTTCAGGGTAACAGGTCTTGGTATCTTTGCGGGTGTTACTGCACCTCTTATTATGTTAGGATCAACTGTGCTGCCTGTTCTTGGTACTTCATTGTTCTTTACCTCAGTAATGGTAAGAGAGGCTATGCAGCAATTTGCCCGTGTAGCCGATGATGGAATACCTGCGTTTGAACATTTCCTAACCACAGTTACTACCTTCTCCCAAGAGGTTGATCCGGTCAATCTGATGTTCGGTATCATCCAACTACCTCTTTTGAGCGGAGCTATCATTACTGCGGGATTTGCCCTGAGGTTCTTAAGAGAAGATGATGTAGAGAATTTCTCTACATACGTAGAGGCCCTTATCCAACTGGCTAGTATGGATAACATTGGTCCTCGTTTACGTGAGGCAGCGGAAGGTATTCAGGCCATCAATGATGTAATGGCTACGGATAACATTTTTGACACTATCCGTCATGGGATGGAAAGCGCTATAGATACCATGAATCGAACCGTTGATTTCTTCGATGATGCGGGTCGGGCTATTATAGAGATGTGGACCGGTGTAGACATGCAACGAGCAGGGCCGTTTGACATGTACATAGAACTCGGTCGTCATGAGGGTCTTGGACAACGATTGGCAGAAGCCGCAGATGGTATCGATCTAGTTAATCAGGCTATGGCTGATGAAACATGGTTAGATTCTCTTGAGAGAGGGTTTGGAAGACTCATTGAATTGGCCGCCGATGGACTCTTTGGAGGTCCAGATGATCCGTTGAATCTCTATAGAGAATTAGCTGCCATGGGTCCAGAATTGCGGCAAGCCGGCTTGGCTTTAGAAGGCCTAGCCCAAGCCTTTCAAGATGTTGAGGACTTTGATCAGGCCTCAATTATGCGCGGGGCGGAGATCATCACAGACTTCATTGACTCCGTTGGTAGGGACAATCTTCGACTATTGGGAGAAGCCGGATTCACTGTGGGAGGCCAGCCTATTGAAGTGACTGAAGAAGCTCGCCAGCAATGGGATGTAGACGTGCAAACGTTCTTCAGGGACAATCCAAGGCTGCAGCCAGACATGACCTTTGATGATGTGCTGATCCAAAGTGATGGTACTGTAATAGGGCTTAACCCTGAAGACAATGTATATGCCACTGTCAATGAGTTACAAGTGCATGAGAGCGAAACCCACACCGAACATGTACCGATGGTGGATATGGAGCCGACCAATCACTTCTTATCCGAAAATGAACAGACCCTAGGCTTTCTGGCACAAACTATCAGCGACTTAAGAGAGGAGCTACAGGAACTTAGGAACAGTATGCAAGAAAGGCAACGAGTTGTTGGGCCAACGCCTGATCCTGCGGCACCAACTATCATAACAATCAACAAGGGCTACAATAATGAGTCCTTATTGGAGACGACGGTATAACCTATGAGTGATGTTGAAATTAGAGAAGCAAGAGAGGCAGTACCTCAGAATCACTTCGAATATCCTTTTGTAGAGGGAGACCAAGACTATCCTCATTACGCTAGCTATCTCAGTGATCACTATATCTGCGAGTTAATGATGGGTGCTCATAACTGGAGGGACTTCGGCAGCCGTGCTCTTCGCATCAACGAAAACATAGCAGATGATGTATTCCTCCTTTTGGAAGATGGGTTGTCTTTGAACTTAAAGCACAACTTCGATGCTTTGCGAGGTAACCAATTAGCAGGTGGTCATCTCAGAGGTCTCGACATGATAGCCGGAGGAGCGGAGGCAATAGCAAACATCCTGACTACGCGGGCAGGTGGCGCTTGGGATGAAGGTATAGAAGGCTCCGACCTTATGTTGAGCCCTACAAGGATTTTGAATGCTGCCTATTACAAAGAATCTGATGCTTGGGCCTTTCCTGTCACCTTCCGTTTTAGGATGGGTCAGTTTGGACTGTGGGATGCTCAACAAGAGGTATGGAACCCTCTCATTGCCCTTCTAACAATGTGTGCGCCTGTTGCTTTGGATGCACGCGCGAACTTTGGCGATGCTGTTGGGGTGCCTTTGTTTGAGGCACCTGGTCCTTCTCAGTACGGACTTATTGGTGCTTTGGGCTCAACGGTATTAAGCGGTATCACGGACTCCGAAGGAGGAAACATTTGGGAGAGAACCACTGAAGCCTTCACACGAACTGGTGGCACTGATGCCAATAGAACTATAGCTTCCCAATCGAAGAATGTGACATTCATCATTGGTCTCAATTTCCAAGAGATACAAAGTGATGATGCAGGAAACAGACCAATGGGCGGTACTATGGGAGAAGACATTCGGATGATGAACTTCCGAAACATCCTGTACTTCGATCCTTGCTACATTGACAATGTTACTGTTAGCTTGGGCCAGCGCAAAGATCTCCGTGGGTATCCCACAGAAGGATCAATTGAATTGAACATACGAACTGTTATGCCAGCACTGGCTAATGACATTACAGCTATAAACAAGAACTGGGGCGCAGGAACCGGAGGGGACTAATAGATGGAAAGAAGAGATAGAAGCAGATACTCAGTGATGGAGCCCTCTACTGTTATCGATGAAGAAACAGGAGAACTGTACCCCGATATTCTTACCGCAGAATACCAGGACTTTGATTTCACAACTATGCCTATGCGAATCCGGTTACTCCCTCAATATGTGGACAAACCTTTCAACCTAATGAGAGACTACTATGATACCTATGTTGGGGAGGATATCTTACTGGACCTTAATCTGATTCCTCATTGGAAATATATGGAACCAGGCATGTCGTTTTATATACCCCATATTGCGGACTTCGAACGGTTTGTTAAGAGCAAGACTCGTGGGGAGCGGAGACGTATATAATGGCTGAGCCTCTAACAAGGGAACAATCTGATGTCGGCTTAACCTTAGGGTTAGGGATCGGCAATCTACGAATAGGGGCTTCGTCAATGGTCATCCATATCCAAGCTTCAATCCTCAGGCCTTACGTCCAGGCAGAAGTAACGATATTCGAGTATGCAGGGCGACTAGGATGGCTAAACAACTTAGTCATTGGTATGGATGCAGCGTTGTACTTCTCAGGCGGGGAAAATGTATCAGAAGATTATGTTCTCCCCATGGTACTCATTGATGTAGAGAATCCCCGAAGCTCTTCTCTCCAAGGTATATCAGGGGAAATAACGTTGCGCTTGGTTTCTCGCTGGGTATATCATGCTCGCGCTTTTCCTGTGAAAACATACGTTGACATGGAAAGTGTTGATAGTATGTTGCAAGAGGAGTTTCGAGACATTGGATATGCCACAGACACTTTCAATGTATACCAACCTCCTGAAGATCTGGACTCTCCTCTTAGCTTCTATCGGACCGATGGTCCTTACAATTTCATCATGCAGCGAGTGTTACCTTGGTGTGAGATGGGAGATGATGCGGCGCCCTTCTGGTACATGAACCTTAAAGGAGAGATGGAGTTTCAGACTGGGGTGAATATGAGGGCCCAACCTGTTACAGCTTTCCTTGCTCCCTCCTATGTATTCTATGAATACGATGAGGACTTACCTGGATATGCCTTTACACGGAGAAGCTATAAGACTAACCCCAAACGTACTATGCTGTATGACATTAGAGGATCCTACTTCGCCCAAGGGGAACCAGAAGAATTCGATGAGCATAATCCTGTAGACCTCGAAGGTAAAGCCATGCAGATTGAGCGGGAAGGGAATGATGGGCGAGGCCGAGACGTTATGGATATTTGGTACGTAGGTCATCGTCCTTTGCAGCAGATAAGAGGGCACGCTCGATTCATGAGGCGTAACCACATCTTCCACCAGATACATGTCTTGACTTTCGATGATCTTCATGCCGCCTCCCACTGTGACGTTGGAACGCATGTCCGTATGTATGATTTTGGACTATATATACCACGAGAAGAAGAAGATGCAGCCCCACGTGAAGAACTGATACCTTCTAACATGATGGGAGATTATGTGGTTGCAGCTTCCCATTATTACTATGACGGGCTTAACGAACAAGGTATGATTGGGTCCAAGTTAGAACTAGTAAAAGTTGGACACGATGAAACCGCCCTTGAGGGTATTGAGCACCTCTCAGATTACAAGGATATCTAATGGGTACAGTATTTCGTGAGGAAGAACAGAAAGCCTTTGAAGAAGCCACCCAACTAACTCGTACTCAAGCATTCATCGTGGCTGTAGATGAAGAGGATCATCCTGGTCTATACCAATGTAAGGTACTCCCTGATCTACTGCGAATAGAGAATGATGAGGATTGTCCGTGGTACCCCCACCTTCATCATCGACGTAAGGATGTACTGCGTGAAGGCGATTTAGTATGGATCTTTGTGACGCGAGACTTAGGCGTAGGGTTCGTACAAGGGAAGGCTAACACTATCGCTGATATGCCTGAGGAACAAGAGGCGCTATGGGAGACTCTTGTTGAGGGGTTGGATAATCTTGATGAAGGCGATGATGACCGCCCCAATCCTGTTGATGATGAGATCAACTATGAGGACTCCTACTACTTCGAAGTGCTACCTAAGGTGTACGTCTTCTTTGACGTGGAGTCGGGTCTCATTGGGTTCATAAACACAGAAACACATACTGCCATCTTACAACAGAATGGTAAGATTTATCTTCGCGCTGGAGAATCCTATGTAGTGCACGCTGATGTACGTATCAAAGGCGATGAGCATGAAATGATTGGGGATCTTCGACATGAAGGCGATGTCGAACATGAGGGGGATGTGGAACATGAGGGAGATACCTTACATCAAGGTAACGTCGATATTGACGGTGATGTAGATGTTCAAGGAAATGTTAATGTAGGAGGAGGCGCCTCTCCTGCGGCGCGTGCTAATGAAACACTGGACATCATCGATGAGATAGAAGATCACATTCATATCAGTCCCACAGGCCCAGTTGAGCAACCATTAGGTAGAGACATGATGCCCTTGGTGGCAAAGCTTATTACGTTGAAGCAAACGCTCTCTAGTCAAAGGGTAGACATTGACTAATGGCAATAGCAGCAACCATGCCCTCATTACAATCTCAAATAGCCAATGCGATGCAGAAAGGGCCGGCTGCCGAACCACCTGTTGTAGCTGCAGATATTATAGGAGCGGTAGCACAAAGTGCTAGTGCAGGGCTTCAACCATTACCAGGACCTGCCCCTCCCATTCCAGTAATACCTGCCGGGCAGGTTGCAGCCACAGCTATATACACGGGTGTTCTCTTGGCTAATCCCCCTGATTCTTCTATATCGGCGGCTGGACTTGCGGGAGCTGTGGCCTTAGTGGCTCCGCAGGTACCTCCATTCGGATTGATGACTTTGAGGACTCAATTGGAGGTTAGCCTAAATAAAGGACCGGCGGCAGAGGTGCAGATCATAGCCCAAGAGTGGGCCTCTGCAATCATTGCCTACTATAATGCTGGAGGAGTTATCTAATGGGATATCAAGGATTCCTGAACAAGAAAAAGAGAGACCGAAGTAGCGCGCTCAATAGCTACCTGAACATGACAGGGGAAAGGGACATCAACCTTCAACCGGATGATGACCTGTTCACTGACCTGATGTTCTCTCACATTGGCGTGGGCAATTTCATTTATACTATCCATGAAGACCTGTATGCACTAGAGTTAACAGGTATCAATCCCGATGACTTCTACGGCAGTAAGAGTCAATGGAACTCCCGTCTGATTAACTCTCTTAGTAGGAGTGGCGATGGAAGTAATGGATTATATCCTGGAGGAATAGAGGATGAAGACATCAATACCGGGTCTCCGTACTGGAACATTGCCTTTCAGCCTGAAAACCCTAATGGGGGTATAAGAGCTCCTCTCAACGCCATTCAAGGAATGGAAGAGACAGATTCTGATGCCATAGACAAGTATGTATATCAATACTATGTGTCTCTTCAAGAAGACCTGCGAGTTGATAATGATGATAGTGCCTACTACAACCATGAGGACTCCTCTCCCCATTTCTATGAAGAGGGTGAGGCAATGGCTAATGTGGATCAGGTTGCAGAACCACCTTATCAAATTGATCCACAGACTTTGGAGCAAGTGTTTCTTGAAGAGGGCGTCCATTTTGAGATTCAAACTTTCGAGAGATACAGGGTTATAGAGAGCTGGTATGTAGATCGTCTGAATGAGTTGGGGGCATACTGGCAAACTCATATACCTACCTCTCAATCGATAGTACAAGATGCCTTTAATCAAGACTTGGGAGTGCACCCACTGGCTGAGTTTATCGATGGCATTGATGGAACGGGTAAACTTGGTGAGTATGAAAGCCTACTGGAAAACATCTACCAAACCTTAAGCTCCATACAGAATGATGTCGAAGATGAAAAAGAACGAGTAGAAGAGATAATAGATGGTACCTACCAAGGCACCGATTATGATTGGCCGGATGAGTTACCAGAACAGAAGGGCGACGCTCCTCCTGAACACCTTACATGGCAAGGAGTGGAAGACTATTTTGATATGTGGGCCATCAATGTCCACAATGCCTATGCTGGGATCCGATACGACTACGAAAGCTTAGATCCTTTCAATATCGATGCCTCTTGGTATAATGAAGAGGATAACTCTCTTCTTCGCTGGGCGCGTTTCGCGATTGCCGCTCGTATTGAAAGACCTACTGGTACACTGGTTTCTATACGCAGCCTTCAAACAGCCATTTCTCAACAAATCAATGCTATCTCTAAACACACCAATGCTCTACAAGAGGCGGGCGTGGATCCAGAAGAGTACCTGCAGAAGCCGCGGCTCATGGCTGCCTTCTACATGGAGGAAAGAGATGCGGACGATGAGCTTACAGCCACCACAGCAAACCTTCTTATCTCAGCACCAGCTCATGTGACCCGAATCGATGTATACCGCGCTGAGAGCTTTGTGACAGAGTATTTATCCAATCCTCTTGTAGTGGAAGGCCAGTGGGAGAACGTGTACACAGAGATCACCGATCGTAAGGATGACACCACTCAAGCCATCCAAGTGCAGTGGAAAGAAGAGATCCCCCCGGAGGATCGAGGAACGTTCCTTTGGTACCGAGTACGGGTGTTTGATGATGGGACTCCTTTAGATGATTCATCGGTTGTACCTTATCCCACATACAGCGAGATGAGCGACCACCTTCATGAGGAGGATGGGCTTCAAGTCACCAGTCAGGGGATACGAGAGATCCCGGGAATAGGGAAAGCCACTCGAATCACGCTACCTGATGAGGCCGAAGAACTGAACATCCGACGTGGGTCTTATGTGATGGTGCAGGGATACAATAGTATCTTCCAGGTGGTAAAAGCCGCGCAGGATACTATTTACATTTACCCTTCGGTGGCCACTCACACCACTCATCTCATATACCTACCGATTGGGCTTATGAACGCCTATCAAGTGTAGCCCCAACTCTCACTGAAGCAAGTATATTATAGTCATGTTACGACTCGAAGCCGTTAAGACTAAGGGTCCTGAATACTCATTCAGGATCCTAACCAATGGGGGGATTGGTTTCACCAATCTCACAGGTGAAGAAGAGTATGAAGAGGGGTTGAATGCTCTGATGTACCTTCTGTCAGTGTGCTCCCAGTATTACGCCGGCGCTACCGATTCACCAGTTGAACACACTGCTAACTCGGAAATCTCTGATTTCTTGAATCGCGCTAAACTCTACATAAGAAGCTATAATGAATACGTAAACTCTTATGTGAATGGCCTAAACGACTACAGCGGTGAAAGAGTGGAGAAGAGACCGGCGCTTCTGGTGGAAGATCTTGTTCAGGACTACTACTTCTTGCATAAGGAGTTGGAGACCGTCCGGGGAGATTCCCCTCCCTTCAAATCTCGAGATGGTGTTAGCCACATGCCTCTTTCGGTTCTGGAGGTGCGCCTACCAGATGATCTGTTACCTGTGATCTTACCTGTGTCTCCCGAAGATCGTCCCCGTACCAACAAGTTCATAACTGTTCGGTTGGAGTGCCGCCTGCACTACACCATGGAAGGTGAGGATTTCACTACTGCGCATCTGGAAATAGATTTCATGGCTTGGGGATGTGATGGGTTAGGGATTCACTTTCCGGTCTTGGTCCGTATGTTGGGTCAAGCGATAATTGAGGCCCATAGTAACCGAATAGATGATTACAGGGACTATGGGGACTTAGTCAAGCATGGTGTGTGGCGATCGATTTGGGATACCATTCATCGGGTCAGTACCGAATCTGGTAAGGTAATAGAAGGCGAGGTGCACCGGTTGGGGTTCGCATGTCGCGTCTCCTCTCAAGAACGAGACTTCCTGGCACACAGATACGAAGTTTCAGGGTGGACTCTTTAGGAGTCCCCCTCCTCTTCACTAACCCGATTCAACAAAGCATTCAACTGCTGAATACCTTGTAAGACCTCGGGGTCGGCCTCATCATGAAGGGCCTGCTCCGGGGACTCTCCTGCAGACCTTAGCGCGTCCATAAGAGACCCGCCTCCTTCAGAGCTTCGACCTTCTTTGGGAACGAAAGGCATCATAGCCGTCTGCACAGACTTGTTCTCATGATCATTGAGCCTATTGTAAAGACTCATCAACATACCTACATCCATCTCACTCATACGGGCTCTTAGCTCGTCCCGTACCTCTTGTTTGAAGGCATGCTCTTCTGTTACCCTGTTGAACACAGAAGTCATGAAGTCCCATAAGGTACCGGCTACTTGGGCCTCAAAGTCTTGGACAGGACCATAGCGTGTTACCACCTGTCGTTCACCTTGTAACTGGGACGTCATTTCCAACGCTTCTTCATAGTCTTGGGCATTCATATACTAATTAGTACACCCTGAGGAGGGGGTAGGAAATGAACACACTAGCGCGTATACTCTACGGCAGAATAACGGTCATTGAGTACGTCAAAGACCAGGGAGAGGATACCTCTCACGTGGAGTCTTTTGTGATCCACGATGAAGAGGAAGATCAAAAGTACTTTATCGTAGTAGAACCTGGTGGGACTGTAAGTGTGTTCTTAGGCATGCATGGCCGGTTTAACGTAGGNAACACTATCACAGTAAAGGCTGTTCCTTACCCTCGAAAGAGTGTATGTAAGAATTTCACTGGTGGGTGTTGGAAGGCTATCTCAGCAGGTCCCGAGAAAGGGCCAGTAGGTTCTTAGGACTTCTTACGCTTGCTGTTAAGTTCATCCAGCATTTCCTGCACTGATTGACCACTCATCTTCTTGTACAAGACCTCTTGAATAAACTGTGACAGCTGCTTGTTCTTCATGCTCCATTTGATAGAGCTTACATCATACCCCAACTCTTCCTTCAGCTCCTTCCAATCCTTCTTCTGGATCTCTCGCGCGTAGTAGCATAAAGCCCATGTGAATACTTCCCTGAATTCTTCTGTGTCAGGGAAAGTAATGGTCTTTCCTCCCAGCAGCTGCAGAGTCTGAATGAACAGATCTGGTCCTAATAACTGATGCAGACCGGCAAGATCGATTTCGTTGTTCTTGTAAAGGATAAGATCAACCAAAGCCAAGATATCTCTGGTTGAACTTGCATCGTCTCCTGACATGATGTTCTCTAACTTGTGGTAGAATAGGTTACGTGGTTTGCCGTTAGACTCACTCAAACGTCGTCCTCCCTTCGCTCACCGAGGTCTCGTAATAGCTCTAAGATCTCTTTCACGGTTTCCTCTGTCAACGTTAATACCTTAGTGTTGGGAGCGAACTGCTGTAATTTATGGTAGTTATCCATTCCACCAGAGAACAGAGCATGTAAGGCCAGTACAATGTATAGCCGGTCACGGAAGCTCTGTAGGTTAGACTGAGCCTTATCGTGAAGGAACTGCGTGGCGATGCGTACAATGCTCATAATCCCTTCCACGCTTTGGTCTATGCGCGTTTCGGTAGTAAGGATTCCTTGTTGATTGGGTGCTCCTAAGTTGGTGAAGTGTAAGGACTCTTGCAGGTCTTCAATAGAGGTCTCTTGTCCTTTGGCCTTATCAACGAGACTGTTAAGGCTGAGCAAAGGCATCTTCTTCTCTTTCTTGGTAACCGGATCAATCTGAACAGCGCGCTCAAAGTCATCTGCCTCACCTGTGACCTCTATGATCTTCCATTTGATGTAACCGGCAAAGCTCCCTTGTATCACAAATCCTGGGCGTTTCAAGTATTGTGATACTACTCTCAGGGCTACCTCTTGGGCCATATCGTGCAAGATGTCTTTACTGATGTAACGGGAGGTCTTCTTCACCTTCAGTATCAATGATCCAGCGTATGAAGATATGATGTTGAACATCCGATCTGTGGCGTGGGGATCCCCATACTCGGAATAGAACTGGTATTGATACTTGAACAGTTCTTGTTCGGTCGGAGGCTTACTGGCCACATCAACCTTGTCCAGATCCCTGAGTATGGCATCACACAATTCTCTCCACTCAGGATAGTCTTCTATATCGGTGATGCCTAAGGGATTGAAATCTGGATCTTCTCTAAGGGTCTTCTGTAGTGTTTTAATCGACATAGGCTTATACGAATTCCGCTATGACGGCCGTGCATCCGTTACGAGAAACAATGATCTCCGCTGGATCGTCGACGGCTCGTCGAGTTAGTGTAATGTAAGGCTGTGTGGCAGAATTGCTCCGGAATCGTGGATTGTTCAATACCTTCATTAACGGATCAAAGGGCACCTGTACATCTGTGTTGATATCAAAGTAGTAATCCCCTATGATATCGAATGTGGCTTCATTGGTCCCGCGCATTCCGTGCATAGTCAATTGTAGCTTCTTGTCTACCACAGAAAGGTATACAGGTCGCAATGGAGTGATAATGTCATTGCCATCTACCTTTTGCAATGAATCCCAGAAAGAGAGTGTGTCATGTAGCTCCCCATAAGGCACAGTTACATAGAAGCTTTCGTCTTTACTTATCTCTGGAACAATCGCTTGAATGTCTTCCGCACTTGGTGGGGCCATTCCCAATATCCCTGCTGATGGAATGGTGAGAACAACAGTGATCTTGAAGTCCAGATCTTCTGTGTCTTGCATATGAAGCCCAACGCAATCAAAGGTATCATCATGCTGCCCAGGTAGATAGGTAGTCATGATATTGAGGGAGCTCTGCTTTGGATTGGGCATGCAATCGACAAGTGTGTTGATGAGTACATGTACCTCTTGTAGATAGCTTCCTGGAACAGACCCATCACTGGCGCAGATAGGATGATGACTGGTCATCTCTACCATATCCATTGGATTGAAGAACAGGCTCATGCGGGAGTATCCTACAAGAGTTACCCCTGAGCTACTTGGGGAAGCCTCTCGTTCGGTGACTCCCTTCCCTTCTTCAAATTCAAGGAATCGGAAAGCGCCTCCTCCGATGGATTCATCTTTCATGTATACCAGATTCCCATCGATCTTGCTTACATGCATCTCACTGGTAAACAAGCGTACCCGATCCAGTTCGTCTGTAAGCTCATACTCTGGATCTTCATCATCACAAGGACCCAATTGAGTAATCTTAGCGTAGGAGGCTCGTGCGCGCAAATCAGCATAAGAGGATTCTCGACCACTGTTCAGGGTATCATAGACTTGCTGTAGACCGTAAAGGGGTGAGCCTTGATAGTTTGCCAACAGGGTATCGGAGGATCCTTTGACCCATTGATAGTCCACGCGGATCTTGTTGTTGTTCCCTTCCAGTGTCACCTTTCCTTCTTTAGACAGGGTGAGGCCGATGACTGGTTGACCTGTAGAGGAATTCATCCATGAAAGTACCGAGATCACCTTGTGAATAGGCAATGCTAATAGAAGGCCCTCTGTCTCTTGTAAGAATTGAGGGGGCATAACATCACTGTCGGTGTATTCAAAAGGGAAAGACATGATGCCCATCGTATCGGTATTGTTCCGAGTGATACGCGCAACATGCATTTGCTTATTTGGGAAGTCCATAAAGACGGCGCGATTGACTACTTCATCAGCAGAACGATCGATCCATCCATTCAGAAACCTCCCCAAGTGCCTTAGTGTCCCTAACTTCAGATTGAAAGTCAGGGAATCGTGAATACTATCAAATAACGGTTGTGTCTGTAACATACTGATATAATCATCTCCTACTTGTAGATCTGGATACACGCATCATGCGTATGTACTAATTACCATGAACGTTGGGGCAGTATCCCCTCTTCACCTTATGGTGAAAGGATACATCATATATGACGTACGTATCATGTTTTCGTTCATCTGTCTTTAACTCCCTAGGGTATTAGTATAATCACCTCCATGGGACCCGTGACTCAGTCTTGTATGTTATGTGTGATTTTCTTCCTCAGGAGACTAGTCTATGATATTCATTAACAATGAGTTACCCCTCTACATACATGAGATTCGAGCTTTGTGTCGCGCACACGTTGAGAAACTTCTTGTATTGCAGAACAATGGTAATCAGGAAGATACTACAGATTCTTGTGGCTGCGAAACTTCAGGATTGATCGATCTTTACAAGAGTCTGATGAGTGTGGATGCTCGTCGAGTTATACTGGACTTGGCTTCCGAAATCTTCTTTTATTTCGATGACCACGCTCGGAATGAGTTAGGACATGATATCGATAGCTACAAGGAATTCGTACGAAAGCAGTTCATATATTTCTTGGAGGATCCTGAACAACTATTCTCCTTGTCACCCACCCTCTTACAAGGATGTATATCCTTCTTCGTCGACATTATGAAGATAATAAAGGTTCTTTTCGACATTGAATTCACTTTCCATGTCTCAGGCGCCTTTGATCACCTAACAGCAATAACTCCTTCCCATGATCATGAGTTTCGTCAATTGGTGCACAAGGCTCGTGAGGAACTGAATGAAATGTATTTCATGGGTAAGAACCACTATCTAGCTCACTCAGGAGATACCGCTGTTGTTACTAAGAGAGGAATGCCAGCTTCAACAGTGGTACATTGCGGATATATGTTGGCCCACCTCAGTATGAGCGAAAGAGGCCCATTGTATGACGAATCGATGACCTCTCTTGCAGGTAATCTATCCGAGCATCGAATAGAGAACTTAAAGAAGTATGCGCGAATCGATCGCATCCCTCTGTTCTTGGATAACTCAGCCTTCGAATTGGGAGCCAGCGCCCAGCACGATATGCTTATTGATTGGTATCATAAGTTACGTGAGACAAGTATCGTCGATTGTGATGCGGTTGAAGTAGTCTTCATATTACCAGATGTGTTAGCTGACCATGAGCAAACATTGAAAGGTAGCATAGACTTCTTATATCGATTGAATCGAGAAGAGTCCCTGTTTGACGAAACTCTGCAGTATGGGATCATGATGGTCGTCCAAGATTCGGAAGGTAAACCCTCCTCCTTTGAGCAGCGCAAAGAGAACTTCAAAGAGATGGTTGAGAAGTATTATACGGAGCAGCTTAATCACTTCTTCACTGGAGACGCCTCTTCTGTACCTCCTTTGTGGGTAGGATTCCCTATGATGCGAAGAGATGAAGATAACGTAATTCAATTCGATCAAGGAGGTAGCCACCTTCGAGTTGCGATTCTGAACTCAATCGCGAAAGATTGGGAGACTATATCTTCTGAGCTGGTGGATAGGATCAATAGTAACTATCAGGCAATATACGGGAATAAGATGGTGCGCTTTATCAAGGACTTCTTGGATATACGTTTCCATATCTTAGGGTGTATATCTCCTATCGAGTATAGTGATCTATCCACAGACGCTAAAAACATGATCTCAAGTTTAGACACCTCTTTTCCGTTTGGCGTGACTGCGGTCCAACTGGGTGACATTCCCCCTTCAATCAAGCCTAAAAGTGATTACCCTAAAAGGCCTTGGCATAGGGGATCGAAAATACCTTCTGTGCACAGCAAACCTTTCTCCATGACAGCTATTCCAGCCCGCAAGCACGATGACACCTTCTCTGGAAATGAGTTGGATAACAACTTAGAGACCCGAGATATCATGAACCTGCAATTCTTAACGTACCAGCTCAATATGTGGTACGTGCGCCTGCGCCAGATGGGAATCAACCAGCGGATGTTTGAAGAGTGGGTAGGAGACGTATGGGCTGATTATTAGGATCAGTACGAGGAGAGTTTGAATGAATGAAAAAGATCTCAACGCATTGATAGTAGCGCGCCTTGGAGATGTAGACGTCTTAGCCCTTAAGCCAGGAGAGAAGGTTGCTCTAAGCTTATCAGGAGGGCTGGACAGCATCACGCTTCTGTATCTCTTAGCAGAGAAGGTGGGAGAGGATAATGTGTATCCCATCTCCTTTGATTACAACCAGCGGCACTCTTACGAGTTGCTGTGCGCCCAATGGCATGTAATGAACCTTGCCATACCAAAGCCCAACTACCGAGTGATTGATGTGTCCTTCATGGGAGACATTGCAAAGAACGTCTCGGCTATGGTAAAGAGTGATGTCAAAGTGCCATCGGTACAGGCTGCACTAGGAGATCCTCAGCCAGCCTCTTATATGCCCTTCCGTAATCTGGTGTTCGCCTCTCTTATGGCCTCCTTCGCCGAAAGCAATGGCGTAGGAAACATCGCGCTAGGGATCCAACGAGTCGATCAATTCGGATACTGGGATACCTCTTTGAGCTTTGTACAAGCGCTGCAACGTATACTCGATCTTAATCGAAAGAACCCTATTACCCTTTGGACTCCTTTTGTTGAGGTAACCAAGGTTGAAGAGATTGGTCTAGGCTTAGACTTAGGGATAGACTACACACGTACGTGGACATGTTACAATGGCCCTCATATGGAAGATGGGTCTTCATATATGCAGCAGTTAGAGGCTAATGATACCTCTGGGGTTGCCTATAGTGATACCTCCGGCTTTACACCTCTGGAGCTAGGCCTTAATTATGCCTTTGATACTTTGGGTGCTCCGTATGCATGTGGACGCTGTGTGAGCTGCGCTGATCGCCGAGCAGCCTTTGATACTTTTGGGGCATCTTATGAGGATGTCCAGTATCTCAAATCTGAAATTGGTGAGTTGCTATACCCGACGTATTAGAGATAAGTGAGCCGATTTTGAGGGCTTTGCGCCTGACTCTACTGAGGGCTACGTCACTAAATAATCCACGCGCGCGTAGCAACACATAAGCTAAGGAGTCTCACCTTTGAGTACGATTGTAGAGGAATCAACGGCTCGAACTATCCTCGAGCCATCTACACAAATACTATCTGAAATTACCATACACAACAAGTATGCCCGTTATCTTCGCGGCGAAGGACGTCGGGAGTCATGGGATGAAGTTGTGGACCGAAACAAGAACATGCACCTGAAGAAGTACCCAGAAAAGAGTTACGCTATCGAATGGGTGTATGAAAACTTCGTACGACCAAAGAAGGTCCTGCCTTCGATGCGTAGTGCCCAATTCGCAGGACCAGCCATTGAAATAAACAATGCGCGCATCTTCAACTGCGCATTTCATCACGTGAAGTCTTTGCGTGCCTTCTCCACAACCATGTTTCTTCTCCTTGGAGGATCAGGGGTAGGATATAGTGTGCAAAAGCATCACGTGGATCAGCTTCCACCACTGGTGGGGGTAGAGCGCCCCACAGGGCAAAAAAGGAAGAGACGTTTCTTGGTAAGCGATAACATTGAAGGCTGGGCCGACGCCGTTAAAGTATTGATAGAAGCCTACTTTCATGGTAAGCGAGAAATCGACTTCGACTTCCGCGCTATTCGTCCTAAGGGCGCCGAACTAATCACCTCAGGTGGGAAGGCTCCAGGACCCGAGCCTCTACGGAAATGCCTTATTCAGATCCAATCGATCTTGGAGAATGCCCTTCAAGAGAGAGGTGAGGGAACGAAGCTGAAGCCGATTGAGGCTCATGACATCTTGTGTCATATCGCTGATGCTGTACTTGCCGGAGGTATCCGCCGGGCTGCTATGATAGCTCTGTTTTCTATTGATGACAATGAGATGATGACCGCTAAAGCAGCTGGGTTCCATGAACTGCATCCTCAACGATTCCGAGCCAACAATAGTGTTGTGCTTCATCGTGATGAGATAACGAAGAACGATTGGGATCGTCTTTGGTCTTACATCACTGATAACAAGACTGGGGAGCCAGGTGTGTTCTTCACTCGGGATTATGAGATGGGTACCAATCCGTGTGCCGAAATCGCCCTTCCGCATGCAGGGTTCTGTAATCTCACTGAGATCAATGCTAACGCCATCAAGGATCAGAAGGACTTGAATGACTGCGCGGTAGCGGCCGCCTACTTAGGTACATGGCAGGCTGGTTACACTGACTTTCATTATCTGGACAACGAGTGGAGAGAGAATGCTGAGGCTGACGCACTGCTGGGGGTATCTCAAACGGGGATTGCCAATCCACATGTACTGAAACTAGATCATGCTGAAGCAGCTCGTCACGCGGTTCAGGCTAATGAAGCAATGGCTAAGGCTATTGGTATCAACAAAGCCAAGAGAGTAACCTGTGTCAAGCCAAGCGGAACTACCAGTCTTGTGTTAGGTACCTCAAGTGGTATTCACGCATGGCATAATGATTACTACATTCGTCGGATGCGAGTAGGTAAGAATGAGGCTATGTATCAGTACCTCATCAACAACATTCCCGAGTTGGTAGAAGACGATAAGTCTAAGCCAGATATAGAGGCGGTAATCAGCGTCCCACAGAAGGCGCCAGAAGGAGCAATGCTGCGGAGTGAGCCGGCTCTGGAAACACTGGAACGAGTGAAGAGGTTTCATGAAGAATGGATACAGCCTGGTCATCGAGAAGGGGTCAACACGCATAACGTATCCTGCACCATCAACATCAAAGATTATGAATGGGAACGTGTAGGTGAATGGATGTGGGAGAACCGAGATCATTATGCAGCCATTGCTACTTTCCCTTACTTTGATGCAGGAGGCCACTATGCCCAAACTCCTTTCGAGGATATTGAGGATCTCTTCACACTTGAGTTACGGGACCAAAAGACAAACAAAATGATCTACGAAACTCGCAAGCGTTCTCAGTTGGGTCCTGAGGTACCTAAGATAGGAGACATATTCCTTCATGAGGGCACTGAATGGGAAATCACCGATCTAACGTTTCGGTCTAAAGAAGACATCTATGATGAGATGTATGCCTATCTCAAAAGTATCGACCTCTCCAAGGTTACAGAGGCCGAGGACAATACCGAGCTACAGGGTGAGCTAGCATGTGCTGGCGATGCTTGTGCTATTGTCTAATGGTGATTCTATAGACCAACAAGCAAGGGGTGGCCGACCACCCCTTGGATCCAAGGAGAGTGATCCAATGGGAGAAGAAGAGATTTCTTTTGAGGCGGTCACCACTCGAGGTGGAGATCATGGTAAGACCTCAACCTTCAGTGGAGAACGGGTTTTCAAAAACAGCCCTGAGATGGAGGTTATCGGGGAGCTGGATGAATTAAACTGCTTTGTTGGGTTATTGTACAAAGCAGAGATAGAAGAGTATCGACTCTTGTATCACGAACGTTTCAAGGAAACAACCCCAATCCCTGACATGCTCAATGTCGTTCAATGCAGCATGGAAAAAGCGATGGCAACAATTGCCACCGATCCGAAGTCGACTCTGTATCGTACACTAAACTTTATCACCGACTCGGATATAGAGTTGGTGGAAGGGTGGGAGCGTATTCTTCTGGAGCGCGTAGAAGTACCTCAGAGGTTTGTGAAGCCTCGTACATACGCGGATGTGTGTCGGGTTATTTGCCGCCGGGCAGAACGTCGACTAATTACATACATCAGAAACCAAAGTGAATCAGGTGGTCGGGTTATTTTTCATGATCTATACGCCATTCAACGTTACCTGAATCGCCTGGGTGATTTTTTCTACCTCCTAGGTAGAGAAGAGGATGAACTTTACAAAAGGGAGATACTGAAGTAAGGGCCATGGAGTATTTTGCACTAGCCTATCTCTTAATAGCAGCTATAATGTTCGGGTACTTCTTGAGGACCTATTTCGAGATGAAAGAGGGTAGTGGAAAGGGATATGAAGGCTTGCTCATTGAGCTGACATGGAAACAGGCAACTTTGGTAATGGGGATCTATGGGATCATTTCTTTACTTTGGTTACCTGTCTTGTTGTTCTTACTGATAGTGTCCTTTTGGCCCGGATTGTACGACTCAATAATGGAGTGGTTTGAATCCATATAAAAAACTAACCTAAGAGGAGGACGGATGAAAAATCCTTTCGTATTCTTGATTATCGCCGCATTGTTCGTGACATCGTTGGTTGTGTCCAATGTGGTGGCTGGCAAGGTACTTGACCTTTACGGGTTCATTGTACCTGGAGCGTTCTTGCTGTACGCAATTACGTTCCTAATGACAGACTTGATGAACGAGCTGTATGGGAAGCAGGCAGCTAAACGATTAGTGAGTGTGGGGTTCTTCGCCTCAGTGTTCGCTGCGTTGTTTATTTACCTAACACAGCTTCTCCCTCCAGCGCCGTTCGCAGGGGAAGCGCAGGAAGCCTATGAGATTCTTCTGGGGACCAACCTCAGGTTTGTCATAGCGTCGATGGTGGCCTACTACGTAAGTCAGATGTGGGATGTGTGGCTGTTCTCCTTATTGAAGAAGAAGACCGACGGGAAACATAAGTGGCTGCGTAACAACGTCAGCACTATGACCTCCCAAGTCATTGACACAGTCATCTTTATCACCATCGCCTTCATCGGTCAGGTTCCCGATCTCGGGTGGATGATTGTTTCCCAGTACCTATTGAAGCTTCTGGTAGCAGCTGCAGACACTCCAGTGTTTTACCTGCTTACTCGGAAGACGGGGCTGAAGAACGTAGCATAAAGACATCAGGTCTTTATCGGTTGCCCCTCTTCACGGAGGGGCTTTTTATTTCCCCGATAACAGGGAGAGCATGTATATTATGTTGAGAGAAGAGAGGATTACTAATTCAAAGAGACGCCTCTGTAGCTCAGTGGGAGAGCAGTTGCCTTGTAAGCATCAGGTCCTCGGTTCGAATCCGAGTGGGGGCTCACAATACCTTGGAGGGAGAAATGAAAAAGGAAGGAAGTGAGTTTTATTCGGCAGTGCAGGCGATTGCGACGTCGAAGCAAGAAAAAAAAAGATTGAACAGGAGTATAAAAAGATCCTGAAGAGGATCACTAAAGCGATTTGGAAAACCGCCAAGAAGGGTGAGGACGTCCTTTTAATAGACGTTCCTGTGTCCAGTGAACAAACCAAAACCCAAGTGGTACGCACTTTACGGTCACAAGGGTTTTTTGTGAGGCACGAGCGGCATAGGATGCCTACCCCTCGTCGAGGTTACCGACAGGGTGATAAGTGTTTGGCCCTTACCATTGAATGGAAGGTTGATGATCGTGAGGCGGTCGAAGATAAACGGGGTTGAATGGAATCGATTGCGTTGGTGAAGACCCGACGAAAGGCCCGCAGGTACGAAAGGGTAGCTGACGTAAGACCAGGGTTCGAATCCCTGCAACTCCATATAAAATAAGAAAGGAGAAGCTTTATGCCCTTACCAGGACAACGTCGATCCCCAGAAGAGAGGGCTCAAGACCTATTAGAGTATTACAGAGATATAATACTTGAATTAGGCTTTGATGCAGATCCTCTACCTGCTCCACGGATACCTGCGAGAATAGAACCAGGAGCTCGCGTTCTACATTCAATAGAACAGCCTTATGCAGATCAAGGTGAGCGTGAGTATGGGTTTTTCTTCGGGATCGATGTACCCCGGCGTGTCGCAGGGACTCGCCGTGATACTTGGGAGTTGTTCGCCCGCTATGACGAAGATACGGACAATGTCGATGTTTTCTTACAAGAACATGGTGGAGGGGTTAAAGGTGGCCCCATACCTATTCGTAATGAAGACGAATTGGTTAGGTGGTTAGAAAAATCGCTTGGGCGATTGTAATAGAGGTTCAGGAGGACAAACATGGCTAAGAAGAAGATGAACGAAGTGCAGCGAAAGCAAAGGCTCAAAGAGTTGCGCAGTGAGTTGGGTGAGCTGTATAAGAAGCGTGCCATGTTTGATGACAAAGGAGCCCGAGTCCAAGGTCAGTTGAAAACACCCAACAACAAGGATGCCGCTCGCATCAACGAAATCGCCGCTGAGATAGCCTATCTTCAGCGATACGATGATAGGGTGGTAATCCACGAGGAGGAAGGATAACCTCCTTCAACGGGTACGAGTCGATGGTATGTAAAAGATGCGGAACCTCATATGAGGTTGATTACCGAAAAGACCCCCCAAGTAAGGTATTTAGTGGAACAGTTGAAGCGTATTTTAGATACGGCAAAGCAGGGACGTAGCGCAGGGGTTTAGCGCGGGGCATTTGGGATGCTCAGGTCGTCGGTTCGAATCCGACCGTCCCTATGACATAAAGGGTGGCTGATCCGAAAGATTGCTGGGTACCGGAAGCGGTCTTGAAAACCGTCAGTCGTTTGATCGGCGTCTGGGTTCGAATCCCAGGTCACCCGTACAATCTACCATGGTCAAGTGGGAAGACGACCGGCTGCAACCCGGTAGACCCAAGTTCGAATCTTGGTGGTAGATCACAATGGGTTGGTGGCAGAGTCTGGCCGATTGCACCTCTTTGCTAAAGAGGCGGTGGGGGAGACCTCACCCCGAGGTTCGAATCCTCGTCAACCCGAAGGAGTATATCGATGGAAACCAAACTTGACAGACTCGTCCAACAGGAGATCTACGAATTACTCTCCACAGAGGACAAAGAAGCATTGGAGGAAAGGAGGGCAGTAGCCCAACGCATTGTTGTAGGCTTTCCTGAGGAGGCGCAGCAAGCCAACTATACCGACGCTCATACTCGTATAGAGCCTTTCGGATCTCAATGGGGTCGAGGGATTGTATTCGAGCATGACGGGGAGTTGACTTCCCGAGTAGGAAGCTATGAGACCTCTCACGCCCGCTTACGACAAACCGGTGGTAACCGATCGGTTCTCAAGACTTTCTACTTTGGGTTCGATGATGGCGTGCTTTATCTGGAGCACGGATCTGTGGGACGTAATATTGACTTCAAACGTGACATGGTCATTGAGATAGCCGCATCTATTCACGAAGAAGGTCCTCTACGAGGAATAGCTTATCGGTTCACTAAGTAACACAAGGAGATACCTGCTATGGCAGATGAAATAGATAATCCTTTTGAGGATGAAGACTTTGAGGACGATCCCGCACAGGGGGAATTAGGATTGGACTCAGCTACAGAGCTTGAAATCTTAGAGGCCATCAGAGAGTCCTTTGGTGACGATGCCATTGGTGACTTCCCTGAGATACTGGACCTACTGAGTGTGGCTTGGCGCCACCCAGACTTCCGTGGTTCACGTCATGAAGGGATGTCAGGGAACGTTTTGATCGATGCTCTTCGAGAGCGGCTCCGCATTACAGCCGGACTCATGGGTTATTCAGTTGAACCTTCTGATGAAGAGGATTTGTTGGTTGAGCTTGGGACTCTGGTTGAAGAGGCCGGTGAGTTTATCAAGCTTGAATTAGCCCCGATGGTCCATGACCCCATCTAAGGCACTAAACCGGTAGAGCACACGCAGCCCACTCTAGCCGGTGGGCTGATTTTATGATTAGGAGGGCAACATGCCTCATGGACCTTATTACACCGAATCGGAATGGAACGATTCAAAAGGATTGCTCGTTACATGGGTATTTCGTCAAGGAGAGCCACGTCATTTCGCCGTATTCTATGATAAGAAACGCGCTGATGAGTATGTGTCTCTGTTGAACCATGTTGAGAAACGCCATTTCGATGTCATGGGAGGGTATACCCTAGGTAAACCAGAAACAGATCTTGAGCCTGGAGAGATTACCCCTCCATCACTTCAGTAGGTGTATATTATTGTCAGATGGACCTATAGCTCAGTCTGGCAGAGCAGGGGACTCTTAATCCCTGTGTCCTAGGTTCGAATCCTAGTAGGTCCAATTATTAGATTCTTGGGAAGTTAGCT
>SL_5KL_010_SEDDRAFT_10000437_pt1 | contig 26431 bp, 26 predicted proteins | sample SodLakKL_010_SED_FD_9118 | JGI IMG/M metagenome (IMG submission 9118) | reverse complement strand
CGGGGAGGTCGGCACCGTCGAGAACGTCCTCGGCGTCGTCCAAAAGCGCCTCGACGTCGTCACAGTCGGCTTCGGTCTCGGCCGCCTCAAGGACGGCTTCGATCTCGTCGAGATACTCGGTCAGGGACTCCTCGGTCGCCTCGTCCGGGCGGGCTGGCAGCGTCTCCTCGGCGGCGTCCTCGGCCGCCTGTTCCTCCTCGGCGTCGGCCTCCTCCGGGGCGTCAGCCGGGTCGTCGCCGTTGCTCATACTAAAAGAACCTGTGTGCGTAGTCCATTAAGGCGTTTCCCTTCGCCCGCGATAGGCCGTGAGCGTCCCTCCGTGTGGGCCGCTGTGGCCGTCAAAGGCGACGGTTACCGGACCCACGAGGCGATCCGCGAGGCGCGGTGGACGCTCTGTAGCGCACCGACCTTGGCGGTCGATGCCGCCTGGATGGCGGCCCACCTCGCGGTGGTCGCGCTCCGTACCGCCCCCACCTTCGCGTAGTATCCCGACTTTCGGGCGGCGGCGATGGCGTAGTGTTTCGCGGCCATCGGCACCGGCGCGCGCTTCCCGTTCACGCTCGTCGTCCCCTCGCGAAGCGCCGAGAGCACGTCCTCGGGGGTTACCTCCGCGATGGACGAGGCACCCTCGACGTCGACTTCCGTGAAGGCCCGCCCGACATACGCGAGGTCGTGGGCGTCGCTCGCGGCGACGCCGGGATAGCCGTACTCTGCGGCAAACCGGCGGGCACGTCGGTTTCGGTAGCCGGTGAAGAGCCACGCGTTGAACACCTCGACGGCGTCGACCTCGGCGACTTCGGCGACTTCGGCGAATCCGACACCCCCCACGTCCCCGGAGCCGCCGTCCGCCAGCTGTGTTTTTTCCGCCCGTTCCTTCGAGCGATCGGTCACCCCGACGGGAACCCCCCGATTCGGGCGATCCTCCGCCAGCGGAATGTGTCGCTTTCGAACCCCGTGACGGGACCGCTGAAACGGATGGGGGACGATCGCGACGCCGCCATGCTCTGTGATCCACGCGACGGTCTCGTCGAACGGCTCGCGTCGTGGCGGCATCTCCTCGACGCCGAGCGCGAGCAGATGTCCGTGGGCGGTCGAGACCTCCACCCCGGGGATCCCGATGAGCCCGTACTCCTCGGCCAGCTCCGCGGCCCGGAGCGACTCGTCCATCACGTCGTGATCGGTGATGACGACCGCGTCCAACCCGATGTCCGCGGCGTGCTCAAGGATCAGCTCGATCGGCTCGTGGCCGTCGTAGCTGTCATCGGAGTGGACGTGCGGGTCGATACGGACGGTGACGCTGGACACGTGTACCGGTACGCCGGCCGGGATATATAAGTGGCTCACGAACGGTCCGACGGGATCGACTGGACCGGACGTTTTTCCGCGTCGCGATCGAGTGTTCGGTGAGTATCCGTGTCGACCCATCCGATCCACTATATCCACCGCATCGACCGTATCGACCGTATCGACCGTATCGACTGCGGCGCTCCACACCCATCCGAGCGCCCGTGTACAGCCGATGGGACTGCCCGGAGGCCCTCCCATGGATGATCACGAGGGGGTCGACCGCGGCCACGTCGACCGGACCATCGACCTCGCCCGCGAGTCGGTCGCCGCGGGAAACACGCCCTTCGGGGCGCTCCTCGTCGTCGACGGCGAGGTGGTTCAGGAGGCGCAAAACACCACCCGGACGGACGACGACGTGACCGCGCATCCGGAGCTGAAACTCGCCCGGTGGGCCGCCCGCGAGCTCGATGCGACCGAACGGGTCGCCTGCACGATGTACGCGAGCACGGAACCCTGCCCGATGTGTGCGACGGCGATCGCCTATGCGGGGCTCGGGCGGGTCGTCTTCGGCGTCGCCGGCGAGACGCTCAACGAGGTGAGCGGCGGCGTCGTCGGGATCCCCTGTGCGGAGGTGATCCGCCGGAGTCCCGCCGAAACGAATGTCGAGGGCCCGATCGCGACCGATGCGGCGATGGCGGTCCATCGGGAGTTCTACGGGACGGATTCCGAAGGAGAGTAGTCGGCGGCGGCCGTCGCGGCGGGGGTGACCACGGCGTGGTTCCCGATGTGGCGGTGGATCCGAGTCCCCCCCGATGCAAGCGCGGAAGCTAAGCGGCTCGCGGACGAACACGTGAGCATGTCCGAAGCACTCGCGGACGAACCGTGTGAGGCGTGTACCTCGGAGGACGAACCGCTGACGGAGGACGAGTACGCCGAGTACCTCGCCGAACTCGACGACGACGTGTGGGACGTGATCGACGGCCACCATCTGGAGGCGGCCTACTCGTTCGAGGACTTCCGGGACGCGCTGGAGTTCACGTATGAGATCGGCGAGCTGGCCGAGGAGGAGTGGCATCACCCCGACATCCACCTCTCGTGGGGTGAAGTCGGCGTCGAGATGTGGACCCACAAGATCGACGGGCTTCATAAGGCGGACTTCGTGATGGCCGCCCGAATGGATCGTATCCACGAGGAGTACGCTCCCGACGACGAGTAGTCACGGGTGTCGCGGCATCCGACGGGGAGGTGCCGCCGTGCGGGCGGTTTCGAGGTGACGGCGCAACGGACGCTTTTAACCCGTTGCCCGTAAAACGCACGTCATATGGGCGAGAACGTCTTCCTGATCCCCGTTGACCCGGAGAACTTCGATCGAACCGTGCGGTCGCCGGTCGACCTCACCGAGTATCCCGACCGTCCTGAGCCGCTCGCCGACGCCGAGGAGGCGCGGCTGTGGGCGGTCGCGGACGACAGCGGCAACGGGTCGACGTTCGAGCGGATGGCTGCGGGGGATCTCCTGTTGTTCTATCACGACGGTCGGTACGTCGCGAGCGGCCGTGTGGGGACCACGTTCGAGGACGAGGATCGGTGGGCGAGCGGAACCTTCTGGACGGCGTTCCCCGCCACCCGTATTTATACCGTCGAGTCGTTCGCGCCGGTCAGCGTCCCGAAACACGGGGTTAACCGTATCTTCGATTACTCGGCGGCTTACACGCCCGGCTTCATGCGGGTCGCCGACTCCCGGGTGAACCGCTCGCTCGATGCGATCGAGGCCGCGCTCGCGGCGTACACCGCGCGCAACGCGTCCGACTGATCGGCCCGTCGGGAGGGCCCTGTTCCGGTCGGCGCGCTGTGTCGCAAGCCACCCATCGGTCCCGTTTATATACCCTCCTTCGTGCATTCTGCCTTCCGTTCCGTCGTTACCGATCCGGTCTTTCGTCCTCCTCAGCCTCAGCCTTCCCCAGCCTCAGCCCTCCCCAGCCTCGTTCCGACGGGCCGCCGAGCGTCCGGCGGCCCGTCGGCACTCCACCGGAAATCGAAGATTTCCGAGCCGTCGGATGTAATCCGACGACCTCGCGCTCGGTTCACGCCTTTAAAAGGCGCTCACCGGAGCGCGCCGACCGCGGCGTGGGTGAGACTGCTGCGATCGACCAAGGTTCCTCAACCGTCCCACGTCGCAGTCAGGTGATCGTCCGTTTGCAGACCACTTTCACCGCGCTCACATACCTTTTAATACCATACCGAACCAATCGGCGTATGCCTCCCATTGAAACACGACCGGAGGCAGAGACACCCATGAGCGAACTGCGACAGGAAGCGGAAGCGATAGCGGAACAGTTCTCGGACCATTTGAACGTCGACGCCGACGAGGTCGAAGAGCGGTTGGAAAACCTCGTCAACGAATACCGCGTTCCACTCGACGAGGCGCGCCGGAGCGTCACGAACAGCTACCTCGACGACGCCGGCATGGAGCGCGAGGAGATCGGCCGTGGCGGGAGCGAACAGGTGCTCGTCAACGACATCGATCGGGACGAACAGTGGGTCGACCTCCGCGTGAAACTGGTCGACCTCTGGGAGCCGCGCAGCGACGCCATCTCACAGGTCGGCCTGCTCGGCGACGAGTCGGGGACGATCAAGTTCGTCTCCTTTGTGACCTCCGAACTCCCGAAACTGGAGGAAGGGGCCTCCTATCAGCTCTCGAACGTCGTCACCGACGAATACGAGGGACGATACTCGGTCAAACTCAACCGGACCACCACGATCACCGAGATCGACGAGGAGATCGAGGTCGGCGACAACGCCGAAACCGTGGAGGGCGCGTTGGTCGACATCCAATCCGGCTCCGGCCTTATCAAGCGCTGCCCCGAGGAGGACTGCACCCGCGTCCTCCAGAACGGGCGATGTTCCGAACACGGCCAGGGCGAAGGCGAGTTCGACCTCCGGATCAAGGGCGTGCTCGATGACGGCCGGACCGTCACCGAGGTCATCTTCGACCGCGAGGCGACGGAGGAACTCACCGGCATGACGCTGGCGGAGGCCAAGGAGATGGCGATGGACGCGCTCGATACGACCGTCGTCGCCGAGGAGATGGCCGGGGACATCCTCGGCCGCTACTATCGGGTGACCGGCCCCACCTTCGGGCGCTACGTGCTCGTCGACGAGCAGGAGGAGCCCGGTCCGGTCGACGTTGAGAGCGCGCTGATCAAAGCGAGGTCGATCTAACATGAGCCAGAGTACCCCCACCCGAGAGGTCGCCCGGCGCGTCTTCGCGAGCGAGTTCAACGACGCCGGATACACGTTCAAAGAGTCCGACGACGAGCGGGCACCCGTCTACGCGCTGTTGCCGACGGGTGCGTCCGCGAATCGCGTCTTCTTCGTCGGCACCCTGACCGAAAAGGACGACGTCGGCGACGACGCCGAGTACTGGCGTGCCCGCATCGTGGACCCCACGGGCACGTTCTTCGTCTACGCCGGCCAGTATCAGCCCGAGGCCGCCTCGGCGATCCGCGACCTGGAGGCCCCCGCCTACGTCGCAGTCGTGGGTAAGCCCCGGACGTACGAGACCGACGACGGAACGATCCGCGTCTCCGTCCGGCCCGAATCGATCACGGAGGTCGACGCGACCGTCCGCGACCGCTGGGTCGTCGAGACGGCCGAGCGGACCCTCGAACGCGTCGACGCCTTCGAGGAGGAGGCGAACGAGTACGGCCGGATGGCCCGCGAGGAGTACGAGTTCGATCCCGCCACGTACAAGGCCGCGGCGCTCGCGGCGCTTGAGGACCTCGATGAGAGCGACGAGCTCGCCGGGGAGACGGCGGACTCGCCCGCGGGCGTCTGATCGGTAGCGGGCGGCCGACCGACGGCCAGTAGCCGTCCACCCCGACCGCGACGCTGAGGACGCCGGTACGCCACCGTCTGACAAACGCTTAAGTAATCCGCGGAACGAACGGATCGGTGATGGGCAACAAGAACAAGACGATCTCGTTCCGCGTCAACGAGGACGCCTTCGAGACGCTCCGCGATATCGCCGAGGAGCGGGATATCTCGTTATCGGCCGTCTTCCGCGACTACGTGGACACCCTCGTTGCCCACGACGGTCAGGTTCGGGTCATCCCCGAGGCCGAGTTGGAGAGCATGGGCGAGAGCGGCGCGTCGTTCCCGCCGAAGATCGAGGTGCCAAAGAGCTTCGTCCGCGAACACGAACGCCTCGAACTCGAAGCCGACCACCTCCGTGAACAACTCGAAGAGCACAAGCGGTACGTCAACTACCTCCGTGAACAACTGGAGGACGAAAACGACGACGTGATCCAGCTGGAGGACCTCGACGGCGAACCCGACGAACCCTCGTTCCGGCTCGGCTGACCGATCGGCCGACCGTCCGATCGACGCTCGCTTGCCCTCTTGACCCCTTCCTCCGACTCCCTCGTTATAATTCGCCCAGCGATGCCGACGCCCCCACCCACAACCGTCGATCAGCGGTCAAAACGACCCGTTCACCCACTACTGTTTGGAAAAATCACGATCATTCCGAAAATATTGCCGACGCTCCCCGTGAAGATCAAAGATTGGTCAGTTATTCATATTTCTGATGGACGTAATCGAACTGAAACGGCCTATTTTTGTTTATCCTAACGCTTCAACGAAAGCCCTATTACTCGGGCGTCGGACTGTGCTGGTATGAACGGGAGGGTACGACCGTGAACGTGTTCGAGAGACCGTACGACGATCCGGTCCGTGTGCTCGATGAGGACGGAACGGTCGTCGGCGACGTTCCCGACCTCGACGAATCCGATCTCGTCGAGCTGTACCGATATATGAAGACCGCCCGGCACTTCGACGGGCGGGCGGTGAGTCTCCAACGGCAGGGCCGGATGGGGACGTATCCGCCGTTATCCGGACAGGAAGCCGCTCAGATCGGGTCCGCGTACGCGCTCGCGGAAGACGATTGGATGGTCCCGTCCTATCGGGAACACGGGGCCGGGCTCGTCCGCGGGATCTCGCTGAAGCGGACGCTTCTCTACTGGATGGGTCACGAGGACGGCAACCGGGCCCCCGAGGACGTCAACGTGTTCCCGGTCGCGGTGCCGATCGCCTCACAGGTGCCACACGCGACGGGCGCGGCATGGGCCTCGAAGCTTCGGGGCGAGGACGCCGTCGTCTGCTGTTATTTCGGTGACGGCGCGACGAGCGAGGGTGACTTCCACGAGGGGGTGAACTTCGCGGGCGTCTTCGACACCCCGAACGTCTTCTTCTGTAACAACAACCAGTGGGCGATCTCGGTTCCCCGGGAGCGTCAGACCCGGAGCGAGACCCTCGCACAGAAGGCGGAGGCCTACGGGATCGACGGCGTCCAGGTCGACGGGATGGACCCGCTCGCGGTGTATGCGGTCACGAAGGCGGCCGTCGAGAAGGCGCGTGACCCCGACCCGGTTCGCCCCCGACCGACCCTGATCGAGGCGGTCCAGTACCGGTTCGGCGCACACACGACCGCGGACGACCCCACCGTCTACCGCGACGACGACGAGGTCGAGACGTGGCGAAAAAAGGACCCCATTCCGCGTTTGGAGGCGTATCTCCGCGGTGAAGGGGTGCTCGACGACGAGCGGGTGGCCTCGATCGAAACGGAGGCGGAGGCGCAGGTCGCGGCGGCGATCGACGAGGCGGAGTCGATGGCGCGCCCCGAACCTCGCGAGCTGTTCGAGCACACGTACGCGGCGCTTCCCGAGGAGTTGGACCGACAGTCCGACGCGCTGGAGGCGCTTCGTGAGGCACACGGCGATGCGGCATTCCTGGAGGAATAAATGAGCGACACACAGAATCTGACGCTGGTACAGGCGGTCCGGGACGCCCTCTATACGGAGATGCAACTGGACGAGGAGGTGGTCGTCCTCGGACAGGACGTCGGGAAGAACGGCGGCGTCTTCCGTGCGACGGAGGGGCTGTTCGACGAGTTCGGCGACGACCGCGTCGTCGACACGCCGCTCGCGGAGTCCGGAATCGTCGGCTGTGCGGTCGGCATGGCCGCGATGGGGATGCGCCCGGTCCCGGAGATACAGTTTTCGGGCTTCATGTATCCGGGCTTCGACCAGATCGTCTCACACATGGCGCGGTTCCGAACGCGCACCCGAGGTCGGTTCACCCTCCCGATGACGCTCCGTGCGCCCTATGGCGGCGGTATTCGGGCACCCGAACACCACTCCGAGTCGAAGGAGGCGTTCTACGTCCACGAAGCCGGACTCAAGGTCGTGATGCCGTCGACGCCGTACGACACGAAGGGGCTGCTCATCTCCGCGATCCGCGACCCGGACCCGGTGATCTTCCTCGAACCGAAGCTGATCTATCGGGCGTTCCGTGGCGAGGTTCCCGAGGAGGACTATACCGTCCCCATCGGCGAGGCGGTCACGCGCCGCGAGGGCGAGGACGTCACGGTCTTCACCTACGGCGCGATGGCCCGGCCGACGCTCGAAGCCGCGGAGTCGCTCACGGAGGAGGGGATCGACGCCGAGGTGGTCGACCTTCGAACGGTCTCGCCGCTCGACCGGGAGGCGATCGTCGACGCGTTTAAAAAGACCGGGCGGGCGGTCGTCGTTCACGAGGCGCCGAAGACCGGCGGCCTCGCCGGGGAGATCACGGCGATCATCCAGGAGGAGGCGTTGTTGTATCAGGAGGCCCCCGTCACGCGCGTGACCGGCTTCGACGTTCCCTACCCGCTTTACGCGCTCGAGGACTACTACCTCCCGAGCGTGACGCGTATCGAGGAGGGTATCAGGGAGGCGGTGGAGTTCTAACCATGGCGATAAAGGAGTTCAAATTACCCGACGTTGGTGAGGGCGTTGCCGAGGGCGAACTCGTCACCTGGTTGGTCGAACCCGGCGACCGCGTCGAGGAGGATCAGCCGGTCGCGGAGGTCGAAACGGACAAGGCCCTCGTCGAGGTTCCCTCGCGATACGACGGGGTCGTCGAGGAGCTGTTCGCCGAGGAGGGCGAGATCGTCCCCGTCGGGAACGTGATCATCTCCTTCCGCGTCGACGAGGACGACGAGGCTCCCGAGCCGGCCCCCGACACGGCCGCCGATCCTGCCGAGTCCAGTGCGGTCGAGGGCGATGCTGACGCCGGAAGCGACGCTGATCCCGAGACCGACGCTGACGCCAGCGACGTCGACACCCCTGCCGGTCGAACCTTCGCGCCGCCGTCGGTCCGACGGCTCGCTCGTGAACTCGGCGTCGACCTCGCCGCGGTCGACGGCAGCGGTCCGGGTGGGCGCGTGAACGAATCGGATGTCCGCGCGTACGCGGACGGGGAGGCGGGGTCCGACGGGGACGCGGACGACGACGCGCCCAGCCCGAAACCCGTCGATATCGGGTCCGGCGACCGGGGGTCCGCGGTCACGAAGCGCGGAGCCGATACCGAATCCGACGCCGCGGCCGGAGGCACGGCGGCCGGTGGACCGACTGCGGCGGAACCGGCCGGCCGCGACCGGACGTTGGCCACGCCGGCGACGCGAAAGCTCGCGCGCGAGCTCGGCGTCGAGGTCGACGACGTGCCGACCGACCTCACCCGCGAGGGCGAGCCGTTCGTCGACGAGGCGGCGGTACGCGCTTACGCGGAGGCGGATACGGCCCCCGATGCGACCGCCGAAGCGACGGATGCGACTGAAACGGCCGGTACGGCCGGAGCGACCGCCGGGGCCGACACTGACGATGCCGTCATCGACCGGATCCCGTACCGTGGGGTCCGCCGGACGATCGGCCAACGGATGGAGCAGTCAAAGTTCACCGCACCGCACGTCACCCACCACGATACGGCGGAGGTGGACGCGCTCGTCGACGCCCGCGCCGAACTCAAGCCAAAGGCGGAGGCCGCCGGGGTGAAACTCACCTACATGCCGTTCGTGATGAAGGCGGTCGTCGCCGGGCTGAAAGCGTATCCGCAGTTGAACAGCGAACTGCGCGAGGAGGACGAGGAGATCCTGATCAAAGGCGAGTACAACCTCGGGATCGCGGTCGCGACCGACGCCGGCCTGATGGTCCCCGTCGTTCGCGACGTGGATAAAAAGGGCCTGTTCGAACTGGCCGACGAGGTGAACGACCTCGCCGCCCGCGCCCGTGAGCGGAAGATCACCCCGGCGGAGATGAAGGGCGGGACGTTCACGCTCACGAACTTCGGGGCGATCGGCGGCGAGTACGCGACGCCCATCATCAACCACCCGGAGACGGCGATCCTCGGGCTCGGCGCGATCGAGGAGCGTCCGGTCGTCCGCAGCGCGGCCGACGTTGACGGCGGCTTCCTCGACGACGAGGACGGCTCGACGGTCGTCCCGGCCCCGACGCTGCCGCTCTCGTTATCGATCGACCACCGGGTCGTCGACGGCGCGGAGGCGGCGGCGTTCGCGAACACGGTACAGGAACACCTGGAGAACCCCCTGCTGTTGTTGACCGAATGAACCCACAGAGATACCCACGGATGGAGGAGCGATAGTATGGTCGTCGGAGACGTCACGACGGGAACGGAGGTAGTGGTGATCGGCGCGGGACCGGGCGGCTACGTCGCGGCCATCCGAGCCGCCCAGCGCGGCCTCGATACGACGCTCGTCGAGCGGGACGCCTACGGCGGTGCCTGTCTCAACCGGGGCTGTATTCCCTCGAAGGCGCTCATCACGGCGACCGACCTCGCCCACGAGGCGGGCAACGCGGAGTCGATGGGGATCCACGCGAACCCCGCGGTCGACTTCGCGAAGACCGTCGACTGGAAGGACGGGATCGTCGATCAGCTCACGAGCGGCGTCGAGAAGCTCTGTAAGGCGAATCAGGTGAACCTCATCGAGGGAACGGCGTCGTTCGTCGACGAACACACGGTCCGCGTCGCCCACGGCGGTGACGGTCAGGGGTCGGAGTCGCTCTCCTTCGAGCACGCGATCATCGCGACCGGCTCCCGGCCGATCGAGATCCCCGGCTTCGCGTTCAGCGAGGACCATATCTGGACCTCCGCGGACGCGCTCGCGGCCGAGTCGGTCCCGGACCGCCTCGCGATCGTCGGCGGCGGCTACATCGGGATGGAGCTCGCGACGGTCTACGCGAAACTCGGCGCCGAGGTTCGGGTCATCGAAATGCTCGATGACATCCTCGGCCCCTACGAGGACGACATCACCCGTGTCGTTCGCAAACGCGCCGAGGACCTCGGGATCGAGTTCCACTTTGGGGAGGGTGCGACCGGTTGGTCCGAGGGGGCCGACGGCGGCTATCTCCTCCACACCAAGCCCGTCGAAGGGGATGCCGATGCCGACGAGGGTGATGAACCCGCGGACGGCGACGCGGACGCCGAGGGCGACGCAGACGCCGAATCCACCTACGCGGCCGATAAGATCCTCGTCGCCGTCGGCCGGCAACCTGTCACCGACACGCTCGATCTGGAGCGTGCGGGCATCGAGCCGACCGATCGGGGTTTCATCGAGACCGACGATCGCGCTCGAACCGACGTCGAGCACATCCACGCAGTCGGCGACGTCGCCGGCGAGCCGATGCTCGCACACGTCGCCTCGGTCGAGGGGATCGTCGCCGCGGAGGTGATCGCGGGTGAACCGGCCGCGCTCGACCGACAGGCGGTTCCCGCGGCGGTCTTTACCGACCCCGAGATCGGGACCGTCGGGATGACCGAAGCGGAGGCGGCGGAAGCGGGGTTCGACCCGGTCGTCGGCGAGATGCCCTTCATGGCCTCCGGCCGTGCGTTGACCACGGGACACACCGACGGGTTCGTTCGCATCGTCGCCGACGAGGAGACGGGCTTCGTGCTTGGCGGGCAGATCGTCGGCCCGGAGGCGTCGGAGCTGATCGCGGAGGTCGCCCTCGCCGTCGAGATGGGGGCGACGCTGGAGGACCTGACCGGGACGACCCACACCCACCCGACGCTCGCGGAGGCGGTGATGGAGGCCGCCGAGAACGCCCTCGGACAGGCGATCCACACCCTGAACCGGTAGTCGCCGTCGACCGACAGGCATTTGTTTTTAGGTTGGCCTAAATCCATGTATGGAGCACAACGAGCGCGAGCGCGGACACACGACCGGTCGGCGGTCGTTCCTCGCTGCGGCTGGCGTGTCGGTCGCCGGACTCACGGGGCTCGCCGGCTGTCTCGGCGGGAACGGCGGCGGCGAGGCCGGAGCCGTCGCGGACGCTGAACCTCTCGGGGAGCCGGTCACCGCCTCGGGCGTCTCGTGGGACGACCTCGGTGACCTCGAAGGGGAACTTACGATCTACTCCGGGCGGACCGCGGACCAGATCGACCTCATCTTTGACGCCTTGGAGGAGCGGTACGACGACCTGACGATCAGTCGGGATTACGACGACAACAACACGCAGGTCAACTCGTTGATTCAGGAGGATGCAGCCACCCCCGCGGACGTGTTCTACTCGCAGGACCCCGGCGCGCTCGAGGCGGTCAGGGCCGAGGACCTCGTGCAGGCGCTTCCCGCGGACGTCATCGACGCGGTCCCCGCGAGCTACCGGCACCCGGACGGGCTCTGGACCGGAGTCAGCGGGCGGGTCCGCTCGATCCTTTATAATGAGGACCGGCTCGGTGAGACAGACTTCGAGGACGCCGACGACCTGCCGACGGACATCTTCGCGTACGCCGAGGACCCCCGTTTCGAGGGGATCATCTCGACGCGCCCGAACTCCGGGACGTTCCGCGGGTTCATCCAGGCGATGGTCGAGTTCGAAGGCGAGGAGACGACCCGCCGGTGGGTCCGTGACTTCATGGATCAGGACCCGCAGCTGTTCTCCGGCGGGAGCGATCAGGCGGAGGCGATCAACCGCGGCGGCGACGACGACCCGATCTTCGCGCTCGGCAACAGCTACTACGGCGCGCGACTCGTCAACGAGGACCCAGACGCCCCGATCCGCGTCACGTTCACCCAGGGTGACGCCGGCGCGCTCTTCAGCGTCGCGGGCATTGCGGTAACCCGAACCGTCGACGACCCCGACCTCGTCGCCGAGTTCGTCCGTCACCTCCTCGCCGTCGATGGGCAGGAGGTGATGATGGAGGACAACGGGGAATTCCCCGTCATCGAGGGCGTCGACTACGTCGGGGACCTGCCCAACCCCGCCGACCTCGATTCGCCGGAGTTCGACCTCTCAGGGTTCGATATGGATTTACAGGACGCGAGCCGGCTCCTCGAAGAGGAGGGGATGGAGGTCTGACCCGCCGTCACGTGATCCCGGGCTGTCGACGATGAGACGGACACAGCCGGGCACGCCGGATCCACGACTCAGAAGAGTCAAACACGCCGCGGGCATATCCGGTCGATAACGTACCGACGGTCACTCATGGGACGACGCACACCATTCATGGATCGGTGGTCGCTCGATGCGGTCCAGAGCCGTCTCCGTGAGGCTGACCCGTGGATGGGCGTCGTCGCCGCCGTCAGCGCTCTCTTCGCACTTCTCATCGTTTCGCCGATGGCGTGGCTGCTCTGGCAGGCGGCCACCGTGGAGGTCGCCCGCGCGACGGAGTTGCTGTTCTCCTCGGCGACGGCGAGGGTCACGCTCAATAGCCTCGTCCTCATGGCGGCGGTGACGGCGGCCTCGATCCTGATCGGCGTCCCGCTCGCCCTGTTGACGACACAGACCGACCTCCCGTATCCCCGGTTCTGGACCATCGTCGCCGCCTTACCGCTCGTTATCCCGAGCTACATCGGGGCGATCGCCTTCGTCTCCATGTTCGGCTCAGGCGGGCAGGTCGACTCCGTACTCGGGATGACGATCCCTCGAATCCAGGGGCTATCCGGCTCGGTTTTCATCATCACCCTCTACACGTATCCGTACGTCTTCTTGACGACCCGCGCCGCGCTCGTTTCGATGGACGACTCGCTCATCGATGCGGCCCGGACGCTGAATCACGGGCCGGTCGCGGCGTTCCGTCGCGTGACGTTCCCGCTCATTCGACCCGGGATCGCCGCCGGGGCGCTGTTGGCCGCGTTGTATGCGATCTCCGATTTCGGAACGCCCGCGTTTATGCAGGCGAACGTCTTCACGAACCGGATCTATCGCGAGTTCAACAACTTCTCGGTCGAGTACGCCGCGTTGCTCGCGCTGCAACTCATCGCCATCGTCGCGGTTATCCTCGTCATCGAGGCAGGGATCGGCCGGGATTCGGACGCGGGTGGCGGGCGCGAGCGGGGGGCCACGATCCGGCTCGGCCGATGGAAGTGGCCGGCGATGGGCTCCATCGCGTCGCTCGGGATCGTGACGTTGGTCGTGCCGGTGGCGATCTTCGTCGGCTGGTTGATACGGAGCCAGGGCGACCGGATCCCCGCCCTGGAGTTCCAGCCGGCGGTCGCGTTCAACTCGGTGTATCTCGCCGGGCTCGCCGCGCTCGTCGCGTGTCTCTTTGCGGTCCCCCTGGCGTACTACTCCGGCCGCACGAACTCGCTTTTCTCCCGGGTACTTGAACGCGCGACGTATCTCGGGTTCGCGGTGCCCGGCGTCGTGATCGGGCTCGCGCTGGTCTTTTTAGGGACCCGTACGCTCCCCTCGCTGTATCGGCAGGGCGTCTGGCTGCTCGTCTTCGGGTACGTCGTTCGGTTCCTCCCGCAGGCGGTCGGGACCGTCCGCTCCTCGGTTCTCCAGATCGACGACGAGACGCTCGAGGCGGCCCGCTCGCTCGATGCCGGCCGCCTCGAGATCTTCCGGCGGATCACGCTCCCGCTCATCGCTCCCGGGCTCGTCGCCGGCGCTGTCCTCGTCTTTTTGACCACAATGAAGGAGCTTCCAATGACGCTGATGCTCCAGCCGATCGGGATGGACACGCTCGTGATCAAAGTCTGGCAGGCACACGACGCGCTTGCGTACCGCTACGCGGCGATCCCCGCGCTGTTTTTGATCCTCATTTCGGGCGTGACGATGGTCGTCCTGTTGCGCCGGGAAGGCTACGAGATGACCTGATCGGCCGCTCTCTCCGGCTTTATCGGCTCTCCGATCACCCCAGTTCCCCCGCGATCGCCGGTGCCGCGCTCACGACGCTGCAGCCCCGTTCGACCGTGTCGGTCCCGATCAGGCGTCCGACACCCGCGGATCGAAGCTTCGTCGTCGCGTTCGCGACGAGCACGGGATGGACACACGCCGCGAGGACCCGTTCCGCGCCGCGCTCGCGGAGCACGCCGACCGCCTCGCTCATCGTCGACCCCGTCGCGACGATGTCGTCGACGACGACGACGTCACGGCCCGCAACGGGCGCGTCCGATGGCCGGATCTCGATCTCGCCGGTCTCCCGATCCCGTCGTTTCTCGAAGTAGTCCGTCCCGCCCGTGCCGTAGGCATCCCGCACCGTCTCGGCGATCCCCTCCGCGCCGGCGTCGGGGGCGAGAAACAGCGGTTCGGTGAGGTTGGGGAGGGGATCGGCCAGCGTCGCGGCCGCGTCGACGGCCGCCACGGGGACGTCGTAGAACTCGGCGACCGCCGGCTCGTGGGGGTTCACGAGGACGACACGGTCCGTGCCGGTCGAGATGGCTCGTGCCATCGCCCGCGCCGAGATCGGTTGCCCATCACGGAACGCTCGATCCTGTCTGGCGTAGCCCATGTACGGGACGACGGTGGTGATATCCGTCGCGCCGGCCTCACGCACGGCGTCTTGAAGCTGCAGCAGTTCGACCCATGCGGCGTCCGTCGCCGTCGAGGAGACGATAATCGCTTGCTCGCCCTCGAAAGCCGGCACGGCGGCGAGCTGTTCGCCGTCCGGGAACCGGTCGTACGTCGCCGTCGCCAACTCGTGGCCGGTCTCGTCCGCGAGCGCGGCCGCGAGCAGTTGTGAACTCGACCCGGATACGATCATGGCCGTTCGTTCCGCCGACGCCGATAAACCAGTTTCCCTCCGGGGGCGACGGTCCACTCGGTCGCCGTCCCGGCCCGCCGTGGTACGACACGGCCCCGCATGCGGGCCTCCACAGGGGCGGATATTTAGGTGCGCGACGGGAACGACGCGGCATGACAGACGCTGGAGACCGAGTCGGTCTCGCCTGCCCGTCCTGCTCGCCGGGCGATCCGACCGTTCACGAGGTACTCAAACCGGGGGGTCACTCGACCGTCCGATGTGAGGAGTGTAGCCACACGCACAAAGTCGAGATACCCGAGGAGGAGACGGTTCCCCTCCGGATCGTCGTCTCACAGGACGGCGAGTCGTTCACCACGGAGATGGCCGTTCCGGCGGACACCTACGTCGCCGAGACCGACGAGTTCGTCGTCGACACGCCCGAGGCGTTGATGCAGGTGCGGATCACCGGCATCGAGGTCGGCCCGGAGACCCGCGTTGAGGAGGCCGACGTTACCGACGTCGAGACGCTCTGGACCCGCGCGGTCGACAACGTCGGCGTCGACGTCACGCTCCACCCGAAAGAGGGGGCGAACGACCCGGACGGCACCCGATCGCTCCGGGTGAACGTCCCCGGCGACTACGAGTTCGCGGTCGGCGAGACCGTCGAGTTCGGGGACGAGGAGTTCACGATCGAGGGACTACACATCCGCGATGACGCGCCCGCCTACCGCCACGAAAAGCTGGATCACCGGGGCGACATGGCGTATGCAAAGGACCTCAAGCGGGTGTACGCCCGCGACGAGACGCTGACCGCCTGGTCCGCGTGGTAAGCAGCGCCCCGTTCGGCCCACGTTAAATGGATCCCCGTTCGCGCCGCCCGTGACGTGTACGGCGTCCGTCGTGCTCGTTTCGCCCGCTTCCCGGCTCAGTCGTCGACGGATTCTGCCTCCTCGATATTCTCGATATCGTCGCCGTCGTCCCGACGGGCGACCACGATCCCGGCGACGAACAGGAGCAGTCCGAGGACGAGCAGCCCCGCCGTGAGGGCCTGGTCGCTCACGAGGATCCCGATGCCGACGGCCGCGGTCGCAGCGAGGTGGAGAAGGCCGGTTTGTTTCACGCTCACGGTACGGGTGCGGGCGTGAAAACTCATGCGAAGCGTCGGTCGACCTGGCGTCCGTGCCGCCGTAGAGTCATATGTTCCGCGGCCCACGGAAGATCATGAACCGAAACGAGGTTCGCCGGGCGTGGGAGTCCGTCGCGGAGCGCTATGCCGAGGGGCGGGATCCGACCGGCTCGGATGCGGCGCTGATCGACGACCTGCTCGACCTCCTCCCTCCGGACCCGGACGTACTCGACGTTGGCTGTGGGGACGGCGCGCGGACCCTCGCGAACCTCCCGGATGGGAGCGTCGGCCTCGATATCTCCCGGCGGGGGCTCACGCTCGCGAGCGAGACAGCCCCGGCAGCTCGACTCGTGCAGGGCGAGCTTTCGGAATTACCTGCTCGCGACGGGCGTTTCGATGCGATCACGGCCTACTACGCGGTCTTTCACGTCCCACGGGCGGACCATCCGCGGGTTTATAAAGAGTTCACGCGGGTGCTCCGCCCAAGGGGATGGCTGTTGATGACGGTCCCGCGCGGTCGGTTCGAGACGGTCCGGCGCGGCTGGATGGGCGGCCGGATGTTCTTCTCCGCGCCCGGACGCGAGCGGATGCTCGCCCAGCTTCGTGCGGCGGGCTTCGAGGCGATAGAGACGGCCACCGCCGACGATCCCCTGGGGAGCAGCTCCGAGTTCGTCTTCGCCCGCCGCGGCTCGGATTGATAAACGATGTGGTGACCTCGCTTCGGTGCTTCGTGACTGTGCGCCGATCGCTTGCGCTCGCGGTCGGCGGGTCAAATAAAAAGCGGGTCGGGACGTCGTCCGTCGCTTCAGATGACGCGGTTCTGGAGGTAGTCGAGGTGCTTCGCGTTGTAGACGATCTTGACCTCGTCGGCGGCCGGGCTGCCGATGCAGGTCAGGCGCACGTTCTTGTCTTCGACTTCCTCATCGGAGAGGATCTGCTGCATATCCATCTCGATTTCGCCCTTCTTGACGATGGCGGCGCAGTTCGCACAGGCGCCGGCGCGGCACGAGAACGGCCAGTCGAACCCTTGTGCCTCGGCGGCCTCAAGGATGTATTCGCCCTGATTCACCTCGAGCGACCCGTAGTCCTCGTCGTCGAGACCGGCGTCTGCGGCCTCCGCGAAGAGGTCGTCGTCGTCGAGCGACCAGCCGTGGTCGTCGAGCACTTCGTAATTGAGGTATTCTACGGTGGGCATCACCCGACGGTTTGAAGCCCACCTCATTAGGCTTTGCTGTTCCCTCCGGTACGTGGCGGACCGGCCACCCGGATCGACTCATACCAGCCGGTTTTCATGCCTGATATCGTGTGGGTAACCCTCAAGAGCGATCCCCGTCCAGTAGGGATCGATGGAGGAGTCTGTCGTCGCGGATTTCGTCGGTCGGCTACACACCTCGGAGATCGGGACCGACGAACCGGTCAACGGTCGCGTCCTGTTGAGCCAACGTCGACTGGTCCTCGCGACGGCGAACGCCAAGACGACAATCCCGCTCGCGTCGGTCTTCGACGTCGCGGTCGGCACCGTCCCGAACGACCTCCGGAGCTTCTTCAGCGACACCGTCACCATCGCGTATCGGATGGGATCGACCCGGAAGACCGCGATGGTCGAGGGCGAGGAGGACGACATGGAGCGGTTCATCCGCATCCTGTTCAAGGCGCTGCTCCGCGGGGTCACGGTGACCGTCCGGCATCCGGCGAAGGTCGGCGGCCGGGTCACCGGTGCGAGCGACCACACCGCCCAGATCAAACTCTCACAGGGCGCGCTCGGGTTCCTCAACTGCCCCGATCCCTTTTCAGTCGACCTCTCGACGGTCATCGACTTCGAGCGGACCGATCGGACCCTCGGCGGTAAGACGCGCCCCGCGCTCGTGTTCAGACACGTCCCGGACGTTCAGACCGTCACGTCGATGGTCACCGTCCCCGACGAGCGGACGCTCAACATCCTCGGTCGATACATCCGGCTCGAATACGAGGAGGTCCAAACCGAGGTCGAGGAGCTCAACCCGACCGAAGAGCAGCTGGAGATCCTCGTCTCCATTTACTCCACCGGCGGCGCGGTCAACGTCGCTGACGTGGTCACCGGCGACGCCACCGAGACGTCGATGATCCTCGATTCGCTCCGCGAGGACGCGCTCATCGTCGACGGCGAGGCGGGGATCACGCTCACCCGAAAGGGACAGATGGTCGTGACGACGTATCTGGAGTCGGTCAACGTCTGAACATGTCGGTCAAGGTCTGAATACAGCGGTCGACGCCTGAACACAACAGTCAACACCCGCCGAACTCGCCCCCGTCGGAGATCGCCTGTAGATCCATCCCCGTGGGCGTCACGGCCTCCTCGCCACGAAACACGACGAACCGAAAGACGTTCGAGGGGGTGCCATCCTCACACGTGACCGCTTGCCCGGCCGTATAGCGTTCGCCGTTGACGACCATCTCGGCGTCGACTCGGTCACCGTCGGGGATGCGGGCGACATCCCGGAACGTCAGGATCTCACGTTCGCCCTCCGGCTCCGGGATCACGAGGTCGCTTCTAAATAGCAGCTCGTCGTCGATGCCCCGCAGCGTCATCTCCGCTTCGAACCGCTCCGGCCGAGCGTTTATGACACTGACGTGTACGGGAACCTCCTCGGAGAGGGTGGACAGACAGCCCGCACACAGGAGGGCACCCGAGGCGAGCCCACTCGCGAGCGCTCGCCGTCGTGTTATCATTCCAATATACGTTCGATATCGGGGATCAAAGGTTTTCTGCGTGACACCTCTCCGGATCCCCTCCTCGCCCATGTTCGGAGGGCCTTCGGCCTACTGCTCGTTCATCGCCTCGCTGGCGATGTTGCGGCCGCGCGAGTTCAGCGAGACCTCCCGGCGAACCCGGACCTGTTCGACGACCTCTACCTCGATCAGCTTCTCGAAGATCTCCTCGACCGTGTCGACGTCGAGCCCGAGGAAGCCGGGGATCTCGAAGGGTGAGACGCCCGAATATAACGCCATGAGGACCTCCCGATCCTGGTTCGTGAGGTCGACGTTCGTCGAGGAGCGCTCCTCGCCCTTTTTAAGCCATGCCGTCACGAACCGGACGCGCTGTGGCTCTCCGGCGATATGCGTCTCGATGCTCGTCCCGTCGCCGTCGGTGTGTGAGACCTCGATAATGGGTTTCTTCTCGCCCTGAACGGTTCGTTGGGACGTGTCGAGCCCGCTGATGTCGTCGAGGTCGAAGTGAACAAACGCGCCGCTTTCGGTCGCGGCGTTCAGTCCGTTCTCGTCGATCTTCACCCGCGCCTGCTCCCATTCGGTGTCCTGAACGACCCCGCCTGCGACCGCCGGATGTTTCGCCAACACCGTCCGCTGGTCGAGCAACGCGCGATAGACGTCGCGTTCGAACGCCTCGTGGTCGTTCGCCGCCACGATGAGGACCTGCTGGCCGAGATCGAAGCTCACGTAGTTCGAGACGCGCGTGATCGCCTGGTTGGCGTCGTGTCGGCCCCCGAGCCCCTGCAGTTTCGAGAGCGGGATCGTTCGCTTTCCGTCGTTGCTCGCGAGGATCAACCGTCGGTTCGAAAGCAGCACCCGGCCGGGCGTCCAGGAGACGTCGTTCACCGGCCGTCCCTCGCGGACGGCGACCGCGAACCGGGCCTGTACGTCGGCGATCTTGTACTCGCTTTTCTCTTTGGACATCTATTCAGGCACCCCCTGCACGGAGCTTCGAGACGGCCGAGAACGCGCGTTTTCTGACCGCCTTGCTCTCATCGTTCGTCAACGATTCAAGCCGGTTCAGCGTCTCCTGTCCGCCAACCGCGCCGAGTACGAACACCGCCTTCGCCCGCGCCTCGTCCGGGTACTCGGGGTCGATCCGATCGAGCAGTTCCGTCTCGACGGTCGTTCCGCCGAGCGAGCGCAGGCTGGTCGCGGCGAACTGCGCGGTCTGGGCGTCGTCATCCGCGAGCGCGTCCGCGAGCGCCGCCACGGCCAACGCCGAGTCTGGGTCCGCGACCCGGCCGAGGATCCACGCCGCGTTACGGCGCTGTCTCGTCTGTCGTCCCTGCATGAGGATCTCGACGAGCGGCTCAACGACGGTCTCGTCGTCGGCGGCTTTCAACTCCGAGACGACACGGTCGCGCACGGCGTGGCTGTGTTTCGTCGGGACGTTCGAGAGCAGCTCGATGACCGAGTAGACCGCCGCGTTCCGCACGATGGCGCTCTCGTCGCCGAGCGCACGGGCGAGCGGTTCGACCGGCTGTGGATTGTTCGCCTTTCCCAACGCGCTCGCGGCGATACGTCGGATCGACTCGTCGCCGTCATCGAGGAGGTCGATAAGCGGCGCGAGCGCGCGGTCGGTGGCGATCCCGCCGAGCGCGTTCGCCGCGGCGCGACGGACCCGGGAGTCGTCCTCCAATCGCTCGATGAGCGCGGGGACCGCCCGTGGGTCCGCAAAGGAGCCGCAGGCGTGACACGCGCGGAGGCGGACCCGTGGGTCCGGATCCGTGAGGGTCTTGAGGATCGCCGGGAGCGTGCTCGGTTCACCCAATCGACCGAGCGCGTTCGCGGCGGCCATCCGCAGCTCCGGGCGTTCAGCGCCGAGCGCCCGGGCGAACCGCTCGGCGGTGACCCAGTTCGCCTCCGAGCGGTTCGCCCCGGTTACCTCCGCAAGGAACTGCTCGACGGCGTCCTGGCCTATCTCATCGAGCGCGTCGACGGCGGCACCGCGCACCTGATCGTCCGAATCGTTCATCGCCGCCCGCATGATCACGTCGATCGACGCCTGGTCGTCCTCGTCTGCCAGCTCCCCGAGCAGTTCGAGGGCTCGCTTTCTGACCGCCGCGCTGTCGCTTCCGAGCGCATCCCGGAGCCGCTCGACGTTCCCCTCACGCGCGTACTGGTATAACGACATTACGTCCTCCTGAACACCCGCCGCCGCTTGTCGATCGGTTCGTATCGGTCGCTCCGCTCGGGCGGGACGGACTCGGTCATTCCGACGACGAGGACCCCTCGGTCGGTGAGTGACGCTTCGAGCGTGTCGAAGAGCGCCCCCTTGTGGTCGACGTCGATGTAGATGAGCAGGTTCCGACAGAGCACCACGTCGAACGGGTCGCGTGCGCCATCACGGATCAGGTCGTGTGTCTCGAAGGAGACCAGCCGGCGCGGTGCCGACCGCACCCGAAAAGCGTCGTCCTCACGTTCGACGAAGCGGTCCGGGTCCGAAAGCGGCGCGAGCTCCTCGGCGATGTCGGTCGTTCGGGTGGTGTGATAGACCCCATCGCGGGCGTTGTCGAGGGCTTCCTCGCTGATGTCGGAGCCGAGGACCTCGATCCGTCCCTCGTCGATCTCGGCGTCGTCGCACGCGAGCATCGCGAGCGAGTACGGCTCGCGGCCGTCCGCACAGGGGGCCGACCAGACCCGGACGCGCCGTTGTTCCGCGGTGAGTTCACGGAGGACCTCGCGTAGGACCTCCCACATCTCGGGGTTCCTGAAGAACCCGGTCACGTTGATCGTGAGCGCGTCCATGAGCGCCTCCCGCTCGTCGGGGTCCTCGCGGAGCAGGCGCTCGTACTCGGCGTGTGAGTCGGTGTCGCGCCGGCGCATCCGGGCGGTGATCCGCCTATGGAGATACGACTCGTTGTAGTAGCCGGGCTCGAAGGGCACGGTGTCGGTTATCTGTTGTAAGACGCCTTCGAAGGCGGTCCGTCCGGTCATAGGCTCACCACGTCGAGGACGCCGACGACGTCACCATCGCCCAAGACGGCGGTCCCTGAGAGCCCCGGCGTGCCCGAAAGCGGTCCATCGAGCGGCTTCACGACGACCTCCTCCTGATCCAAGACGGCATCACAGTGGAGCGCAACCTGGCGGGTCTCCTCACGGATCCGCACGAGCATCCCGGCATCGGCCGCGACCGTGTCGGCGTCCGTCGCATCCGGCTCGGCCGCCCCGCCGTCGGCGACCGCGGGCGACCCCGTCTCCTCCGGGTCGCCGGCCTCCCCGGCGTCCGCCGGTTCGCTCGGTCCTCCCGTCCGCCGTCCCGTGCCACCTGGCCCCGTTTCGAGCCGTTCGCCGAGTCGGATCACCGGATACAGGTCGTCCTCGTGGCGGACGATCTCCCGTCCGTGGACCTCTTCGACGTCGTTCGCGCGGGACACTTCCGCGATCGATTTGATCGGGATCCCGTACTCGGTTCCGCCGACGTCGACGAACATCACCTTCACGATGGCGACGGTGACGGGCAGCCGGAAGCGGATGGTCGACCCCTCGCCCGGCTCGCTGGTGATAGTGACCGAGCCGTCGAGGTCGCGCGCGGTGGTCCGCACCACGTCCATGCCGACCCCACGGCCGGAGACGTCGGTCACCTCCTCGGCGGTCGAAAAGCCGGGATGGAAGACGAGGTCATAGACCTCCTCATCGGTCATCGCCTCGACGGCGTCACGGCTTTCGACGCCCTCCCGTACGGCCTTCTCGCGGAGCGCCTCCGGGTCAAGTCCCGCGCCGTCGTCGGTGACTTCGATGACGACGTGGTCGCGGTCGCGCTGGGCACGCAACAGGACGTGTCCGGTCGGCTCCTTGCCGGCGGCCTCACGCGTCTCCGGCGTCTCGATCCCGTGATCGACGGCGTTCCGGAGGACGTGCACGAGCGGGTCGCGCATCTCGGTGAGGATGGTGCGGTCGAGTTCGACGTCGTCGCCCTCGATATCGAACCGGACCTGTTTGTCCATGTCGCGGGCGATGTCGCGAACGAGTCGCGGGAACGAATCGGAGACCTGCGAGAACGGGATGAGCCGCATGTCCATCGCCGTGTCCTGCAGGCTGGAGGCGAGTTTGTCCAGTTCGTCGAGCGAGTCGGATGCCATCTCAGCCTCCTCCAACTCGCGGCGGAGCTTGATCCGGCTCGTCACGAGCTGTTCGACGAGCCCGTAGAGTTCGTCGACCTGATCGACGTCGACCCGGATCGATTTGATCTCGTCGCGACCGTTCCCGTTTCGTTTCGACGCCGCGGGCGAACCGTCCGACCCTCCAGTCTCGTCGGCTTCGACGGCCGATTTCTCGTCGGCCTCNCCAACCGATTCGTCTCCCGGCTNCTCNACAACCGATTCCTCAGTGGTCTCTGGCTCAGTAGCTTCCTCAGTAGCTTCTGGCTCCGTAGCTCCTTCCTCNTCACTTTCTCCNTCACCGATACGCGTCGTGTCCACGGCATCGACCTGCGTGAGCGACTCCAACGTCTCGGCGACGGCGGCCGGATCGTCGGCGGCGACGAAGACCTCGAAGCCCTCGTCGTACTCGCCGGCCTCCAGCATCTCCGGATCCGGATCGGTGACGTACCCGTCGAACGCGCCCTCGAGCGCCTGCATGACGAACGTCGCATCGACGCCCGGCATCGCCGTCTCGCCGATCGTTACGTCGGCGTAGACGACGGCGTCGCCGTCGAGGACCGCTGCAGCATCCGGCAGCGGTGGGGCGGATTCGTCCCCTGCATCGTTCACCTCGTCACCTTTCGCGTCGCCGCCGCCCGCCTCGTCACCTTCCGCGTCGCCGCCGCCCGCCTCGTCACCTTCCGCGTCGCCGTCGCCCGCCTCGTTTCCTTCGCCGGCGTCTCCCCCTCCCGCGTCGTCGGCCGACCCGGCACCCACGGCCCCGTGTTCTTCGACCTCGCGGAGCCGAGCCGCCACATCGGTCGGGTCGGTCCTCACGGTACCGTCCGCGTCGATCTCGGCGACCATGGCTTCGACGACGTCGACGCCCTCGAAGAGCAGGTCCATGACCTCGGGGGTCACCTCCCGCTCGCCCCGGCGGATCGCATCGAGGAGGTCCTCCAACGCGTGTCCGAACGAGGAGACGTCGTCATAGCCCATCGCCGCGGCGTTCCCCTTGAGCGTGTGGGCGACGCGGAAGACGTCGTCCATCGCGGTGTCGTCCGCGGGGTCCGCTTCGAGCGCCAACAGGGCGTTGTTCAGGTCCGTGATACCGTCCTCGGCCTCCGCGACGAAGGCGGCGCGATGAGCGTCCATCAGGCGACACCCCCGGCGATCGCGTCGGCGACGCCGTCGAGGTCGTGTACCTCATCGACGAGCCCCGTCTCGACGGCCCGTTTCGGCATCCCGTAGATCACGCAGGTCTCCTCGCTCTGTGCGAGCGTCCGCGCACCGGCGTCGGCCATCGCCCGAACCCCCTCTGCACCGTCCGAGCCCATCCCGGTCAGGATGACGCCGATGAGCGGGTCGTCTATCGCCTCCGCGGCCGACCGCATCGTTACGTCGACCGACGGCGACACGGGTAACGAGTCGTCCGCCGACAGGCCGATCCGGAGTCGCCCCGCGCGGTAGCCGGTCACCTCCATGTGGGTGCCGCCGCGGGCGACGACCGCCTCGCCGGCCCCGACGCGCGCGCCGTCGGTCGCCTCGAACACGTCGTACGCCGAGACCCCGTTCAAGCGTTCGGCGAACCGAGAGGTGAACGCCTCCGGCATGTGTTGGACGATCAGCACCCGACAGTCCATCGATGGCAACGAGGCCATCACCCGCTCGACGGCGTTCGGCCCCCCCGTCGACGCGCCGATGACGACCGTGAGCGGCTCCGTCACTTCGTGGGTCGCGCTCGGCGTCGCCGGATTTGCCGTTCCCGCCGCCGTGGGGCGATCCCGTGTGGCGGCATCGAGGTCGGCGTTAGCCACCGACCGAACCGCCCGTACGAGTCGGTCGGCCTCCCGAGAGACGCCCGTAGAGACCTCCCCGCCCGGTTTCGCGAAGAAGTCCACCGCCCCCCGCTCAAGCGCCTCGAAGGTCACTTCGGCCCCCTCGTCGGTGTATGCCGAGAGCATCAAGACGGGCGTCGGCCGCTNCGCCATGATCCGCTCGACGGCCTCGAGCCCATCCACCTTGGGCATCTCGACGTCCATCGTGACCACGTCCGGACGCTCCCGTTCGACGACCTCCAACGCCTCCGCGCCGTCCCCGGCCTCCCCGACGACCGAGACGCCACCCTCGGTCAACAGGTCGGCTATCAACCCCCGCATGAACGGCGAGTCGTCAACGACCACCGCCCTCGGGGATCCGTCGGGATCGACGCGTCGATCCGTCGTCCTACTCATGTTCGAACGGGCGCCAAGGCCGAGCATAAAGCCACGGACCCGGTAATCACCCTTGATAATTCAGGGGATACGGTTATGAGTCGAATGGACACAGGATCGTGTATGGCAGCCATCGAGGCGGACGCCGAACCCACGAAGGTGTTGGAGTTCGGTCTCGGCAACGGAACGTACTGTCTGGACATCGGCGTCATCGACGAGATCGTCGACGCCGGCGAACTCACCCGGATCCCGAACTCCCCCGACCACGTCGAGGGCGTCATGGATCTCCGTGGACGAACGACGACCATCGTCGACCCGAAGACGCTTTTCGGGATCGATGAGGCCGGACCGCGCGAGCGGATCGTCGTCTTCGATGACGACCGGCTCGACGAGGGCGGGACCGTCGGCTGGATGGTCGATGAGGTCTTCCAGGTGCGCGACGTCGCACCCGAGGACGTCGATCAGACGACGACGGTCGATGACGACGGGGTCCGTGGGATCGTCAAATCCGACGACCGGTTCGTCGTGTGGGTCGCCCCCGCGGTCGACGCGGGCGACGCCGAGCCCGTCGAGACGTCGGCCTAGCCGCCAGCGACGGATCGTTGCTCCCGCTTTTCCCGGATCCCAACTCCCTCTCACAGTCGTTACTGACTGGTCTGACCGCTGTGGGGGAATTCTCGCCGTTGAAAACCGGACATCAAGGTTTATGACTTATATCACTTGAGTAATGCTATGCGTGTCTCCAGCGGCGTTCCTGGGTTCGACGAACTCGTCGACGGGGGCTTTCCGGGGCAACGGCTGTACGTCGTGAGCGGTCCGCCCGGCAGCGGAAAGACGACGTTCTGTTCACAGTTTGCCGCCCAAGGCGCTCGAAACGGCGAGAACGTCCTCTACGTCAGTATGCACGAAACGAAGGCGGGTATCAGAGAGGACATGAGCGGCTACGAGTTCGGCTTCGACCGCGCGCTCGACACGGATCGAGTGACGTTTCTCGACTCGTTCTCCTCGGACGGCCGACGGTTCTTCGGCCTCCCGGGCGAGCGTCGGGATCGGTCGGGCGTGACGAACCGACTCACCGGGTTCATCAACTCCCGTGACATCGACCGGGTCGTCTTCGACTCGACGATGCTCATGCGCTTTCTGCTCGATGACGACGAGGACACGATGATCCAGAT
>SL_5KL_010_SEDDRAFT_10000434_pt1 | contig 26497 bp, 18 predicted proteins | sample SodLakKL_010_SED_FD_9118 | JGI IMG/M metagenome (IMG submission 9118) | reverse complement strand
TGACCATCGGCTGTTTCCCCTGGAAACTGGTAGAGGGAGAATCGGCAGTTGCCCGGGTGGTTGCCTTTGACTATCCCGAGTAAAAAGGGAAAGGATGCGAAAAGTATTGGGGATATTTTTAAGAAAAAACTGGAGGATTATCCCCAAAAAATCCAGGTTATAAGTGGACATGATGGTTTTTTTAATCTGGATCTGGGTGGACTGGTGGGAACTGTGGGGCAAAAAAAAGTACTGCCTCCGGGACCCTTAACCGTGTTGGTAGAGAGTGAACTTCCCGGGTTAAAGGTCGGGGAGATGGGTGAGGTTGATTCTCGGGTCCTGGCCTTTCCCCGGTGGGGTTGGGAGCTCCGCCTGGATCGAACCCCCTCCTATTATTCCGGGTATGGGAAAAAGAGAATTAAAGGGTTCTCCTGGAAGGTCTGGGAAAAAACCTATGAACTATTGGTTCAGGCAGGTAACTGGCAGGGTTTGCAGTTTCTGGGGGAATTTCCCGGAGCACTGGCCAAAGGTGTTAGTCCTGGTCAGAAAGCCCTGGAGCAGTCCCTCGGGAATTCTTCTCCTGAACCCCTGAGCTGGTATGTGGGCCGGGGGCCGGGCTCAACTCCCAGCGGAGATGATTTTCTGACAGGAATTTTAGCGGTGCTTTCCTACTATCAATTGCATTCCTGCTGGAATCTGGATAACTGGAAAAACCAAACCAATTCCCTGGCCTGGACATCCCTTTTTTTAGCCGGCAGGGGTTATCCCCCCTATTTTCTCCGGCAGGCAGTTCAGCTCCTGCTGGCAGGGGAGCTGGAAGGGGGGCTAAAGGCTGCTCGGGATCTTTTAACCCAGGGAGCCACTTCAGGTAGTGATACCCTTTACGGGGTGCTTCTGGCTGCAGGGCATTTAAGGGCAGAGGAGGATTATTATGGAAAAACCGGTGCAGAGATTATTACAGGAAGATCTCCGGGTAATTAACCTGGGCCTGGAGGTTTTTGCCCACTCTCTCCAGGAAAAAGAAGTAGAAGTGGTCCCGGTGAACTGGTCACCTCCTGCCGGAGGAGATCAGGAAATGCAGGAATTATTGAGAAGGCTTGAGGATTGATAGGGAGGGAGGTCCAGATGAGCATCAGAGAAGCCAACGAGAAGGCTCTGGGAATAATAAACCGGGCCCGCCCGACCCTGATTGGACTGGATCGGGCTGGAGAAGTGCTGGAAGGTTTAACCCCAAAAACCATTCTCCATGCCGGGCCTCCTTTTCCCCGGGGCTGGGTTGATATGTCGGGACCAGTGCGGGGAGCGGTAATCGGGGCCCTGCTCTATGAAGGGTGGGTCTCCAGTCAGGAGGAAGGGGAAGAACTGGCTGCTTCGGGATCCATAAATTTTGCCCCCTGCCATCATTATGGAGCAGCAGGACCCATGGCAGGCATTATTTCACCTTCTATGCCGGTCTGGATTGTGGAAAACAAAAATGAAGGCAACCGGACCTTTTCTACCATTAATGAAGGCCTGGGCAGGGTTCTGCGTTTTGGGGCCTATCAGGAGGAAGTAATCAGGCATCTGCGCTGGATAGAGGAGGGGCTTTTCCCTCTGCTGCAGGAAACACTGGAAAAAATGGGTGAGATTGATTTAAAGGAGATAACAGCCCAGGCTCTGCAGATGGGGGATGAGTGTCATAACCGCAATCGGGCTGCGACATCCCTTTTAATCAGGAAGCTGGCCCCCCATATTATGCGGGTGTCTCCCGGCAGGGAAGAGGGCGCCCGGGTTCTGGAATTTATGGACAGCAATGACCACTTTTATCTCAATCTTTCCATGGCTGCCTGCAAGGCTACTCTGGACCCCATACTGGGCCTGAAGGAATGTACCCTGGTAGCCACCATGGCCCGCAATGGAACTGATTTTGGGATTCGGGTAGCCGGCCTGGGCCACCGCTGGTTCACCGCTCCCGCGGAAATTATTGACGGCCTTTTCTTTCCGGGCTATAGCCAGGATGATGCCAATCCGGACCTGGGAGATAGTGTTATATCAGAGACTGCAGGGATTGGGGGCTTTGCCATGGCTGCCTCCCCGGCAATTGTTCAATTTGTGGGAGGGAGTGCAGGAGAAGCTACCCATTATACGGAGAGTATGTACGAAATAACTGTGGGGGAAAGTGATTCCTACCTTATTCCCATCCTTGATTTCCGGGGAACTCCCACGGGTATTGATGTGCGTCGGGTGGTGGAAACCGGGTTGTTGCCGGTAATTAATACCGGGATTGCCCATAAAAAGGCGGGAATCGGCCAGATAGGGGCCGGCCTGGTCAGGCCTCCCCTGGATTGTTTTCAGCAGGCCCTCCGGGCCCTGGTAGAAAAATATCGACCCTGAGGAGGGAAAAATGTGAAAGAATTTGTGGTTGCGGGAATTCAGATTGCAGTTCAGCCCATGCAGTTTGAAGAAAACCTGGCCCGTCTTCAGGAATGGCTGTACCGGGCAGCAGAAGAGTACGGAGCAGAGCTCCTTATTCTTCCGGAAAGCATTACCACCGGTTTTCATCCTGGAACTGGAGCCCGGGAGTTATGGGAAGTTGTAGAGGAAATCCCCGGCCCGGCCACAGAAATGCTGGCTGCTGTGGCCCGGGATACAGGCGCCTATATTCTCTATCCCAGTTATGAAAGAGGACCGGACCGGGATACAGTTTATAATTCGGCTGCCCTGGTGGGTCCCGATGAAGGATTGCTGGGCTGTTATCGCAAAACCCATCTTTTTCCCACGGAGAGAAAAGAGGCAGGAGGCTGGTCTACCCCGGGAGAAACCCCGGCTGTTTTTAAAACCAAGCTGGGGCGGCTGGGAGTTATCCTCTGCTATGATGGGGACTTTCCCGAATTATCCAGGGTACTTACCCTCAAGGGAGCTGAAGTTATTCTCCGGCCCTCGGCCCTGATGCGGAGTTATGAGATCTGGGAATTAACCAATATGGCCCGGGCCTATGACAATCATGTTTATGTGGTTGGGGTAAATGCGGTGGGGCCCGATGCGGGCGGCAACTATTTTTTCGGTCACAGTATGATTGTTAATCCCCTGGCCCGCAAAATTGCCCTGGCCCGGGGAACCGAAGAAATAATTGCTGCTTCCCTGAATCCTGATCCCATCAAATATATCAGCTATGGGACCAGGGCCCCCATGCTTTTTGATCACGTGCAGGACCGCAACCTTCAAGCCTATGAGGGCCTGCTGCAGCCGGGAAAGAGCCCCTTTGAACCCTACCGGCGAATTCCCACCTCCCAGTTCCCCACTAGGGATAATTAAGGAGCTGGATTATCCAGGTAATAATCGGTTGGAATTTTGCTAAAGAGAAGAGGTGATATGATGCTAACCCGGTTTTCTTATATAGCCCCGGATAACCTGGAGGAAGCCCTGGATTTTTTACAGGAAAATCATGATTCAACCCGAATTCTGGCGGGAGGCACCGATCTCCTGGTAGAGTTATACAGGGGGGAACAGGTGGAAAACCTGTTGGACATAAAAAAAATCCCGGAGCTCCAGGAACTGGATGAAAATGATGGGCTCTATATTGGGGCAGCGGTTCCGGTGAACGCTCTCCTGGAAAATGAGACCATCTGCTCTGTTTATCCCCTCCTGGTTGAGGGGGCAGAAACCCTGGGTTCTTATCCCATACGGAATCGAGCAACGGTGGTGGGTAATATCTGCAATGCCTCTCCCGCAGGGGATCTAATTCCACCCCTCCTGGTTCTGGGAACAACCGTTCACTGTAGGAGTAGTGAAGGGTCCAGGGAGATCCCCCTGCAGCATTTTTTCCAGGGACCGGGCAGCACTGTTTTACAGGCCGGAGAACTGGTCGCGGGAATAAAAATAAAACCCCATCCCATCTCCAGTTCCAGCGGGTACTGGAAAAAATCCCGGATAAAGGGCCCGGACCTGGCAGCGGTGAGCCTGGCTTATCTGGTGGACTTCCGGCAGAAAATCTTTGATTTAGCCCTGGGGGCAGTTGCTCCTACCCCCCTGCTTTTGCACCTGGGAGAATATCTGCCCGGGCTCCATGATGATTTTGACCGGAACAGGGGCCTGATTTTGGAAACAGTAGAGGAAAGAATTAAGCCCATTTCCGATCTGCGGGGGCGGAAGGAATTCCGGGAGCGGATTGTGGGGGCCTACCTGGAGCGGGCCCTAGAAAGAATTCAGGGTGGTGAACAACTATGAGTGGGGACTTAAAACTGATGGTAAATGGGGAAAAATACCTGCTGCAGGTCCCGGATCACCGGACTCTCCTGGAAGTTTTGCGGGAAGATCTGGCCCTGACCGGGACCAAATCAGGCTGCAATGAGGGAGAATGTGGCTCCTGCACTGTTCTTATTGATGGGAGGCCCATGAATAGCTGTTTAATCCTGGCCCGGGAGGTAGAGGGATCCTCTATTGAAACCATCGAAGGAGAAGCCCGAGATCAACAGTTGAGCATCCTGCAGCAGACTTTCATAGAAACCGGTGCGGTTCAGTGTGGATTTTGCACTCCGGGGATGATTATGGCCGCCCGGGCCCTGCTGGATAGGAACGACAGCCCTTCAGTAGAGGACATTAAGGAAGCCCTGGCCGGCAATCTCTGCCGTTGTACCGGTTATTACGGAATTATTGAGGCCATTCAACTGGCCGCCCGGAGGGGAGGGAAAAATCATGGGCAGTAATCTAATTGGAAAAGATGTTAAACGGGTGGATGGAGTGGCCAAGGTTACCGGTTCTGCAGAATTCGTCCATGATTTTAAAGTGGATGGAATGCTATATGGGGCCCTGGTTAAAAGCCCCTATGCCCACGCCCGAATAAAAAGAATAAATACAGACCCCGCCAGGAAAATAGCAGGGGTGCGGGCAATTTTGACCGGGGAGGATTTACCATATAAGGTGGGGCTGTACCTGGTGGATAAAAGTATACTGGCGGTGGATAAGGTCAGGTATTACGGAGAGCCCGTAGCAGCAGTGGCTGCTGATAATCTGGAGATTGCCCGGGAAGCGGCCGGGGCCATTGAGGTTCAGTATGAAGAACTGGAACCGGTCCTGGATGTTCAAACCGCGCTGGAAGAGGGGACCCCCCTGGTCCATGAAAATCTGGGCCGGTACCACTATATGCAGGGAGTTTTTTCCCCACGGCCCGGGACCAATATCGCCAATCATTTCCGTCTGCGCCGCGGTGATTGGGAGCAGGGAATGGTCCGGGCTGATCTGGTAGTGGAAAATGAATTCTGGCAACCCCAGGTCCAACATGTTCCGCTGGAAACTCACGTGGCAGTAGGCCATTATCGGCCGGGGGGGCAGGTGAAAATATGGACCAGCGCCCAGTCTCCCTTTGCCGTGCGCAACCTCTTGAGCGCAGGCCTGGATATTCCCCATGAAAACATTGAAGTTATAGTTCCCTATGTTGGGGGCGGGTTTGGAGGCAAGGCGGGAATTCACCTGGAACCACTGGTGACCTGCCTTTCCCGGGCAGCCGGAGGCCGCCCGGTAAAAATAACTGCCAGCCGGGAGGAGGAATTTACCACGATCCCGGTCCGCCAGGGCCTTTTAAGTCGAATAAAAACCGGAGTAAGCCAGGAGGGAAAAATCCTGGCCATGGAGGTTCAGTTTTTATGGGATGGGGGAGCCTATGCCGATTACGGGGTTAATATTGGCCGGGCTGCAGGCTATTCCGGGGCCGGGCCCTATGAAGTGGAAGCCATTAAGCTGGATTCAATTACTGTCTATACCAATAAGCCCTTTGGAACTGCCTATCGGGGTTTTGGACACCTGGAGATACACTGGTCTCTGGAAAGGCAGATGGACCTTATAGCCCGAAAATTGAATATGGACCCGGCCGATTTCCGCTGCAAAAATATCCTGCGGCCCGGGAGTACCACCATTACCGGAGAAAAGATTAAGAGTAATAGCGGCAGAGTTGATCAGTGCCTGGAAGCTGTGGTACAAGANATAGGATGGACCGGTCGTCCTCAGGCTTTAAACTGGAAAAAAGCCCGGGGAAAGGTTCGAGCCCAGGGCCTGGCGCTTTTGCACAAGGCCCCGGCCATGCCGCCCAATACGGGAACAGGAGCTCTGCTGAAAATGAATGAAAATGGTTCTCTCCTGGTGAGCGTTTCCTTAATTGATTATGGTCAGGGAACCTATACTGCCCTGGCCCAGGTGGCAGCAGAGGAAATGGGATTGCCCCTGGATAAGGTTAAGGTGGTGTGGGAAACAAATACTGATAAAGATCCTTATGACTGGCAGACAGTAGCCTCCAAAGGCCTTTTTATGACTGGTAATGCCGTAATCAGGGCCGCGAAGGACCTGAAAAAGCAGATGAAAAATGTTGCCGCCCAGGTTCTCCGGGCTCCAGAAGACGAGCTGGATATTGCCGGGGAAAAGATTTTCCTCCGGCATGATCCGGAAGCTGCAGTTTCTTTTGCAGAAGTTGCAATGGGTTATACTTACCCCAACGGCAATAGTATTGGGGGTCCTCTGATCGGCCGGGGCCATTATATTGCCCAGGGTCTTACCAACCTGGATCCGGAAACAGGACAGGGTCAGCCGGCCCTGGACTGGACTTATGGAGCCCACGGAGTAGAAATTGAATTAGACCTGGTAACAGGGGAACTGGACATAATTAATATAGTATCTGCCTTTGATCTGGGTCGGGTGGTGAATATTGCTAATTGCAGGGGCCAGGTATATGGAGGAGTGGTGCAGGGTCTGGGCACAGCAGTCATGGAAGAATATATTTATGATGACCGGGGTCGACTTTTAAATCCCCGCCTTACCGATTACAAAATACCCACCTGCAGGGATATCCCTCATCAGGTTAAACCAATTTTTATTGAGAATCCTCAGCCTGATGGCCCTTATGGGGCCCGGGGGGTGGCCGAGCACCCCATGATTTCCATCCCCTCGGCCATTGGAAATGCCCTGGGGATGTTGGGCCTGCAATTAAAAGCCGGTCCTCTGACTGCGGAGAGAATCCTGGAGGAAATTGACCGTCTCCAGGAAAAGACCGATTAAAAATCCAGCCCCGCCTCCCGGGCGGGGTTTTTCCTTTCCGGACTGATTTTAAACTGGAAAAAATAAAAGAAAAGACTGCTATCTTAATGAAGGATTATCTGGTTAATGATTGAAAATAAGTTTAGCGGGTTAAATTGGCAAAACAAAAAAGTTCCTCGGAGGTAAAGTCTGGACCTGATAATTGGTGATAGTCAGAGGGAAGAAAAATTGATTTGCTTTCAGGTTTTTGCACCATACTCCCACCATGGGTATGAATTTTATTCTGCTCTTTAAGGAGAAAATGGGTTTTAAGGATTTGTCATGAGAATGGCATTTAATCAAACCAAGAGCCAGCGAAACCAGTAAAAGTTGTGGATATGGGGCAACCTGATCTTGATTTTCCCAGGGATGGGGGTAATGTGGATTGAAGCTTTGGGTTTGAATGACATCGTAGAAGAAAAAATGGTATAAGCAGTCTTTGAATTTTACTTTCATGGGCTGTGAAATTTATCAATCTCGGATCTCTATTTTGGGTTGCCTTTGTCTGTTTGCGACTGGTTTTCAGGGTATAGTAGTTAGATGTTTGATATATTTTTAGGGATAGCTTAGTTGCCGGTCAAGAAAACAATCCAGGCATTTTTCTTTTGGATCGTCCCTTAGTTTTTGCCGAAAATCTTTTGGTAAAGATCTTCTCCGAAGGCCGTCTGCATTGGTTCTCCCGGCACGATCTTAAAGGTTCGCTCGCCACTTTCCAGTCGCTGCGCCCGTAAGTACTGTGTATCCTTGTTTTCAAAGAAAGCGACGGCGTAAGTGTAAAGATGGGTCACCGAAAAAACCTCCACCTGGTTTTCAACGAGGGCCTGGGTTATTTGACGGCAAATCTCCGAGCCTTCGTGCTCATTCGAGGCGGCAAAGGATTCATTGAACAGCATCAGAGAACCCTCTTCCAGATGGTCGGCTATCTCGCTCATGCGGGCCAGTTCCTCGTCCAGTTTGCCGCTTTTCATGGCCGGGTCTTCCTCCTTTTTGAAGTGGGAGAACACACCGTGGCGGATAGGTGCTGAAAAGCTTTCCGCTCCTACGAACATCCCGCTTTGCGCCATGAGCTGGGCCTGTCCTAAGCTTCGTAGAAATGTAGTTTTGCCACCCTGATTCGCACCGGTGATAATGTACAGTCGTTTGCTGGTGGAGTTCAGCTCATTACCGACAACGGGAGCTTTTTTTGTTAGCGCCAGGCTCACATCATATAGTTCTTCCCAGGAGCGGTCTTTGCTGTTCGAGGGAAGCAGGCTGGGGCTGCATATCGGCATATCCAGCTCCTGCAGGGTGTCAGCAAGATTAAGACACCCGACATAGAACCCTAATTCACATCGTAGCATAGCAAAGAAACCCTCCAGATGCTCGGTTGCCTGCGCCAGCGCGTTAGTTGCCTCGTTAATTGCGCGGTCACGGCGTTTGCCAAGATCTGCTGCTCCGGCATCATCGCGGGGGGCAATGGAAAATGAGGGAGAAAAACGCCAGCGCCACCAGAAGCCCTTGCGGTTTTTCCGGCGAAGCACATAGTTGACACCCTGCAGATAGTTTCCGAGGTTGGCGCTGACCAGTGTACCGCCCCGGTCTTTCAGGTTGTTCAAATGGGTTTGCACCTCCGCAAAATAGTCGTCATCCAGCTCCCGCTGAAACATGGTAAGCAGATTGCGAAAACCGGTCGATTGAAAGTCTGACAAGTTTCTGTCCGCGATATTACGAAGCTTCATAAGCATGTCCGTATATATTTTCAAAAGCTCGACAGCGCTGGAAAAGGTGCTGGAAAGATAGGCAGAAGATAGCCAGTGCCATGATCTTTTTCTTCGTTTTTCTGTCTCCAGGGTTATCCTATAGAGTTGCCGTACGGGATCAGGGTTTTGAAATGCGTCACGAAGATTTTCCTGTCTGTACTGTATTTCTTCAATAGTTTGTAATGGGCTAAAGAGTGCGGAGATGCAGGTTGCGCTTACTATCTCGTCTCCTTGAGCCATACTTGTTAAAATAGTTTTCAGCTCAAGATCGGCAATCAGGGTGTCCCTGTCAAAGCAGGGCCTGGATTCTATATCCAAGTCTCTGTCCCGAAACATTAGATATGCTTTCATTTATTGAGCCTCCTGCTAAGCTGGTCGTAGGTCAACCCGTATTTCCCGGCTATATGTATGGCGTAGGCGAGGCCGTCGGGTGGTTTCCTGATAATTTTATAAGTTCGCTGGGCTGGGTCTTCTTCCTTAACCGTACTCATCATGCTGACCGTTTCCGGACCATAGGAAGCAAGTTCATCAAGAAAAGTCACCAGGACAGTGGGAGCGCCCAGGGCCGAGACCTCATCCATCATATTCTTGCTGAGGGAGAGGGCGTCAGAAAGGGTTGTGGAGGAGAAAACCTCGTTGATGATGATAATGCTCCGGCTGGTAGCTTTAGAGAGCAGCTTATGGAGCCGCTCCAGATCGTCCTGTAATTTGCCTTTCAGTGTGGACAAATCTTCCTCCCGTTCAAAGTGGGTAAGAATGTTGTCGAACAGATGCAGAGTTGCCTCGCGGCCCGGTACACACAGGCCCAGCGAGGCAAGATAATGGATCTGACCGAAGAACCGGGCAAAAGTGGTCTTGCCGCTTTGATTGGGGCCAGTTACAACGATGATACGCTCCGGTGCGTTTAACACGAAGTCATTGGTTACGGGCTTCTCTTCTAAAATGGCGGCAAGGGCGAGATCGTACCCCTCCAAAACAAAAAGGTTTTCCCCCGTATCCGAGAGGGTGGGAAAGTTAAACGGCAGACCGTCTTCGCGGAAAGGGCGGATATAATCGAGCCATGAAAGGTAGAATTGTATCTCGCGGGAAAAACGCAAAATCGTTTCGTTGTCAAAGTTAAAAAACTGGGAACAAAAGCTATTGAGGGCAGCGAAAATATCCTTGTAGAATTTAGCGACCATATCCAGCACAGCGGCCTCCACGTGTGCCGCATGAGGTTCCTCGGGGAGCTCCTGGCGGTATTCTTTTACATTACCCTGCCTGAATTTTTCAAAGGTAGCGAGTATCTGTTTGGAGTGATCGGCCTGACCCTCGTATTTACGGATGCTGATGGTGCCGTTCTTAATGAGCATGCAGTATTCTACCCTGGAAAGCTCCTTCCGGAGCTGCTCCACTTGTGAGCAAAGCTCCCTGTAGTCTTCCGACGCACAGTAGGCGGAGAGGTATTCCGCAAAGCCGCGCAGTCCTGACGAGCTGAGCGTCAACCTGGAAAGCCTCTCTGAGAGCCCGGAAACCGTACGGCAATATCTTTCTGCACAATCCAGCATTTGCCCCCGGGAAAGATAGTTGTTTTTCCAACTGTCCTTGGAGTTCAGCAAACAACGAATATTATCCATGTACCGGCCCAGGTCATAAACTCTTTTGGAAAATTCGGTGAACAGGGTACGCAGCTCGTCATCCTCCAGCTCGCGCATCACCTCCTGCCGGTAGTTAATGATATCCGGGTCCTGTAACGGTGTGTAGAAGAAGCTCTCCAGCTCAAATTCTTTTTTCTCTTTCAGGATTGGTGCGAATATTTGGTCCAGGTTCAAGTCCTTAAAGCATTCCGGTGGGGCTATTTGTCGTTGAGCCCTGTGATGTTCTGCAGCAGGAAACAGAATACTGAAAAACAAATAAACACCCCCTCTTTAAAGGCAAAAAAGCTGACACTTCTCCTTAAATAGAAGTCATCAGCTCTGTAAGCGGTTTCGGCATAAGCCGAGGGAGAACTTCTTTCCCTTTCCTTATTTTAACAAAAACAAGCATTTTTTTCAACACTAACGAACGGTAAGTCTATATTGCCACCTATATGGTTTGACAAGAGTCTTTAGGGTCGGTTAAACAGGGAGATCTCCCCATTTTCCACCTTGATGAAGGATCTACTGTAAAATACCTGGAAGTTTTTAAATAGACTGCTATCCTGTTCATATACCGGAGACCCACCGGCTTTGATGGCAAGAATTTTGGACAGAACTATGGGAGAAAATAAAGATCATCTTTTTATTATGGAATACTTCCTGGGATGGTGGGGTGAACTCATTTATTAGCTGAAAAAATAGGGGATTAAAATTCCTGGTACCTGGAGAAACCTATTAAGACGGCACATACGGAAAATTATTTTTAATTTTTTCTGGCAGTAGCCGCAAATTATAAGGGAGAGGTCATTATGGGAAACAACAGCAGCAAGCTCTTTATTACCGGACAGGGCCTGTTAAGCCCCCTGGGCCGGGGCTCCCAGGCCCTGGCTTATGCAGGTAATAGGGGGAAACCTGGTTCTAATAAATGTCCTCTGGAAATAAATGACCATCAGGCCGGAGAAGAACTCAGTAAATACGGTTGGCGGGCCACCCTCCTGGCCCTGGCGGGGGCTCGTCTGGCCCTGCAGGAAGCCTTTCCCGAAGAAGCACCTGTTCCCAGGGAAACCGGGGTCATTATTGGCACTTCACTGCTGGATCTGGCCGCCCTGGAAAAGCTGCTCCAGGCTTTCCATGAGGTCGGTCCCAGGGCAATTCCTCCCTGGGCTCTCCATTTTGGCCTGCCCCTGGCTCATGCTTCTCACCTGGCAGTATCCCTGGGGCTGGAAGGGGGCTGCGAAACCTTCAATGACCCGGTTACTGCCGGTATTAATGCCCTGGGAATGGCCTACCGGGCCTGGCAGAAAGGAGAGGGAGAATATTTTCTGGCGGGCGGCGTTGATTCTATTGGAGCGGGGATTTTTCAAAATTATCTGAGCCGGGTTCTCCCCATCGGGCCCGGGGAAGGTTGTGGGGTATTTTTCCTTGAGGACGAGGCCCGGGCGCTCCGTAATTCCCGGGGGGCAGGAATTATTTGCGGCTATGAAAATGCATTTGCCGGGAATAAAAAGGAGTTAAAAGAAAAACTGGTGGAGAAGGTGCTGCAATCATCTTTTCCCGATGGCCGGGGCATTGACCTGTTGCTGGAAACGGAATTGCTGCCCCAATTCTATAGGGAAGCCATGGCCGGTGGTTCGGCCCTGGCCTGTGGACTGGGGATTTCTCTCCTGGGTCAACCGCTGACCAATAGTAGGAATTACGACTCCAATTTATTTTACCCTCGTCGAAGGAAAGAAACTGTGGAACGAGTGGTGGTACTGGCTGAAGGCCCTGGCGGGGATGCAGCTGCCATTGCTCTGCAATCAAAGCAGGAAGCAGCCCGGGAGAAGAAAACATTTTTCCCCGGGGCCAGCTTGAATAGTGAGAAAAGGAATCATTTCTCCGGCCTGGGAAAAAAGGTTCTTGGGGGGCCTCGACAATCCGAAACCTTTCGGCCTGCAGCCATTACCGGTTGGGGTATAACTTCGGCTTTTGGGGTAGGGCAGGCAGTTTTTTTTCAGGGTTTGCAGGAGGGGAAAAGCGGGATCACCCACTATGTGCCTCCGGGGTTGGAAAAAGCCGGACCTGCTACCGCAGCCCTGGTGCCGGGTCTTTTGACCGATCCCCATCGGCCCCGGAGTCAGAAATTGCTGTTGGCAGCAGCAGAAGAAGCCCTGCTTGATGCCGGCATAGAATCCGAGTCGCAGGGGAAAAATGACCGGGAAACACCCGAGAAAGAAGAAGACTGGCCGACCCCGGCGGATATTAATCTGGGGCTATATCTGGCTGAAACCCTTCCTGCTCTCGAGGAATTACAGGGACTGGCCTCCAGGATTGACCGCAAAGCTTTAACTTTCCCAGCATCAAACCACCAGCAAATGACGCTGGCCGGTCTAAGGAATTCAGCTCTGGAACTGGCGGGTTTTTTGGGAGTTACCGGCCCCCTTCTAACTTTTGCCTCTGGTTGCACCGGGGGCATAATGGCCCTGGGAAGGGGCGCTCGGGATGTTGCAGGGGAGCCCTCCCGGGTATTGCTGGCCGGTGGGGCCGATTCTACCCTGTTCCCCTTTGCCCTGGGGGTTCTTTCCCGGGCAAAACTCCTTACCTCCTGCCCCGATCCTACCCGAGCAGGCCGCCCCTTTGATGTAAATCGCTCGGGGGAGGTAACCGGGGAGGGAAGTGCCCTATTTGTGCTGGAAAATCCCGAAGTGGTTGCCCGGCGGGGAACAGCTCCCCGGGCTCTGATTACCGGCTTTGGAGCTGCGGGGGACGGTTTTCATTTTAAATACAATCGACCTGATGGCAGGGCTCTCCTGAAAGCATCCCGCCTTGCCCTGCAGGCTGCAGGACTGGAACCGGAAGACCTGGGCTTGATTGTTGCTCATGCTTCAGGTTTTAAGGGCAGTGATGCCATGGAGGTTAAGGCGCTGGCCGATCTTTTTGCTGGTTGTCATAGACTGCCCCCGGTAATTTCAATAAAGGGGGCTACGGGACAGCCTTTTGCGGTGGGAGGACTGATGCAGGTTGCTGCAGGGTTGATGGCCCTGGAAACGGGTATTATTCCTCCCACTGCCCATTTTCAGGAAGCGGATGAAGAGGATCCTTTTGATCATGTTCTGGAAGCCAGGCCTGCTGAGGAGCCCCTGAGGCATATCCTGATCACTTCCTATGGTTATGGAGGGGGCAAGGCTGCCCTGATTCTTTCCGGGGAGGAGGGACAGCGTGGAAATTCGTCAGGCGGAAAAAGCTGATAATGTTGAATTATGCCGACTTGATTCCCTCTGCACCCAGGGAAGGGGGCTGGTATTTCGCTATCAACGGGAGGATTTCTTTATTCGCTCCCGGGTCTATGATCGCTGGAAAATTTTCCTGGCTCGATCAGGGGAAGCAGTAATTGGTGTGGTCGCGGTCTGTATTAAAGAAATTCGATTAAGGGGTTCCCCGCAGGAGGCCGGCTATGTGTATGATCTGCGGGTCCACCCCGACCATCGCCGCAAAGGAGTAGCCCGGGCTTTACTGCAGAAGGCCGAGGAATATATCCGGGAACAGGGGGCAGAGTATGGCTACACTTATGTCCTGGGCTCCAATCAGATCAGCAAGGTCCTGGCCCGGCGCCTGGGTATGTTCAGAGCGGCCCCTTTTCAAGTTTTTTTCCTGGCTGCCTGGCCCGGGGAGGCGGAACTGGAGCCACTTACTGAAAAAAAGGGCTTGGAAAGGATTGGATTGGAAAAGCAGCAGGAAAAATATGATCTCATTGAAGTAAAAAAACTGCCCTGGAGATTTTCCGGGGAGGGAGGTCCCCTGGTTGGTTTTTTTAAACTGGGGGAAAATATGGAAATAACGGGAGGTCTCTGGAATAGCTCGGTTCTTTCTACCAAGGTTGTGGATAGGGTCCCCTTCTGGTTCCGGTTGCTGGGGTTGTTGCCGGATCGGGGGAAAAAAGCCCTGAAACTCCCGGTTCTGCCCCGCCCCGGCCAGATACTCCCCCTGTACCATATTTTCGATATTGGGGGGACAGAAAAGGATCCGAAAAAAACTGCCCGGTTGCTCCAGGACTTGAGAACAGAAGCTGCGAACCGGGGAGCGACAATTGTTATGTGCCACCTGGATGCCCGGGATCCCCTGGTCCCGCTGGTGCAGAAACAGTCTTTTTTTTCCGTGAGGGGGGAAATTTTGATGCGCACCGCGAAAAGAGGGGAAGACCCGGGAACCCTGGAACTGGCCTATCTGGATGTCAGGGATTTCTAATAATTACAGGGGGCAGAAAAAAATGAACTATTCAGGTATAGGAAGTAATTCTGAACCGGGAGGAACCCGGTTCAAAGTGGTTGAATTTCAACTGCAGCAGGCCTGTAATGTCCAGTGCCTGTACTGTGGGTATGAGCAGGAATTTTCTCGAACCGGAGATTATCTCCCCCTGGAGCTCATGGAAAGGACACTGGTTCAGGATCTGGGGCCATGTCCCCCGGAGTGGGTCTGGCTGGAGGGCGGGGAGGTAACCATGGATGACAGTTCCCGGGCCTACTTACTCCAGGCCCTTGAATTGATCCAGAGGCTGGGGATCCGGAGCAGGATTAATACCAATGCCCAGAAATGCAGTCCCGCTTTCAGCCGGGAACTGGCCAGGGCTGGTTTGTCTTTTGCCTGTGTTTCCTGTGATAGCACGGATCCGGATCTTTTTTCCTGGATGCGGGGGCAGAAGAGCACCAACAGCCGGGAATTATGGGAGGAATTCAATCACAATGTGCAGGGCCTCTTGGAAGCAGGAATTACGGTAGATCTGGAGGTTACCCTGAATAGATATAATACCGGGGAACTGGAAAGAGTTTATGAATATGTTGAGAGTTTTAATTCCAGCAACATAATGATGGGAGTTCAATTCCTGGTGGCAACTGCAGACCATATATTTCCCCTGTATCCGGACCCTCTCACTCAGCATCAGGCCTTAAAAAATCTGCTGGAGCGGGCGGAGAAGGGGACAGTTCCCCTCCGGATATGCTGTTGCTCACTGGTTCCCTGCCGTTATCCTGACCTGTACCGGCCCCGCAAAAATGTAATCTGGGTGGGATGCACCTGTGGCTATAATTATGTTCATGTGCATGCAACCGGCCATGTTTTTCTCTGTGGTTTCTGGGATCACCGCCAGCCCCTGGGCAATTTAAAGGAAAAATCCCTGGTTGAGATCTGGCAGGAAAGCAGAATTCGCCAGGAATCGCAGGTTATCCGTCCTCAACAATGCCGGGATTGTAAATACTGGGAGGGGAAATATCGATGCCATAACACCTGTTTTGCCGTGGTTCACCGTAGGACGGGAAGCTTTCACCGGGAAGCTTATGGCCTTATCGAGGAGGCTTTAAATGAAAGAAAATGAAGGGGTTTTTACCTTTAATCCCTGGGAATATACGGTTCCAGAACAGGGAGAGAAATTGCAGTACCTATCCATTGGCCTGACCGCAGCCTGTAATTTTAACTGCATATTTTGTTCCAAGGCTGATTCTGCAAAAGAACAATGGGACCCGGTTTTGCTGGAAGAGGTGTTGCAGGAGGCCCGGGAACTGGGCCTGCAAAAGGTTGAATTCACCGGGGGTGAGCCCCTCCTTTTTCCCGGAATAATGGAATTGATAGGGGAGTTAAAGGACAGGGGGATTACCTCCCTGCTGGTGACCAATGGGAGTTTGATTGAGCCCGAAATTGCTGCTAAACTGGCCCGGGAAGAGGCCATGGTCGCCGTTAGTTTGACCACCCTGCAGGAGGAAAAGTTTAATAGAATGACGGGAACCCGGGGGAACTTGCCCCGGGTCCTGGAAGGTATAGAAATGCTGAAGACAGCAGGTCTGGGTAGAGAGAAGCCGCCCCTGCTGGCGGTGCAGGCGGTAGCCTCCCGGGATAATATCGAGGAAATTCCCCAATTGGAGCAATGGGCTGCAGAACAGGGGGCTCTTTTTATCCTGAATCGCCCCATTCCAGTAGGAGCAATGGATCAGGAGGCACTTATCAGCCCGGGGGAACTGCGGGAACTGTTGGAACCGGGAGCCAGGGTTCCTTTTTCCCTGAATTCCCCCTGTAATCGGCTGCGGACCGGCTGCTATATTGGTAGCGATGGACTGGTCCGGCCCTGCCCCTGTATTGAACTTTTTGCGGGTTCGGTCCGGGAAAAGGGGCTGACAGAAATCTGGGAAGGCTCATCGGTCTTAAAGGTCAGCCGCAATATTAACTCCCTTCTGGAGGGAAGCTGTGGTCAGTGTGGAGAAAGGAACAGGTGCTATGGTTGTCGGGCCGTGGCCTATGCAGTCTTTAAGAAGCTGCAGGCTCCGGATCCCGGTTGTTTTAGATATGAAAAAAATCAGTATGATGGAGGGGGAAGACAATGAGAATTGCTTTAACAGCAGTACCCGTTCCACCGGCACCCCTCAGCCTGATTCAACAGGATTATTATTTTTACCTTTTTGCTTCCCGAATTGAGGGTGTCCTGGGCCACCTGGATGAAGCTGACTTTTTGCGCTTTAAATACCTGGAGCCTGTACATCTGGGACTCCTGGCTTTAATTGCCTTCCTGGAAAAAGAAGGCCATGAATGTTCTTTTTTTGGCCCCCTGGGCCATCAAGATGAAACAGATTACCGGGAGGAACAGCTGTTAACAAAAATTCTCTCCAGGGCCTCCGAGTTTGACCTGATTGGCTTCTCCCCTATTACTGCTTCTTATCCTGCAGCCCGCAGGATGGCTGCAGCTGTCCGGGAAGAAAATCCCGATGTCTGGCTGGCAATTGGGGGGCCTCATGCCTGGGCCCGGGATCAGGAAATCCTGATGAATTCAGATTTTGATGTAGTTGTTCGCAAGGAAGGTGAAGCCACCACCAGCGAACTGTTAACTGTCCTGGAAGAAGGTGGTTCACTGGATAAAGTTGCTGGAATATCCTATAGGGAAGGGGATCGGATAATTCGCAACCCGGATCGACCCCGCCTGGATCGATGGGATTTGCCCCTGCCAGCATATGAGCACCTGGAGGATAATTTTGCCCCGGGGGAACTTTTTCCCGAAAAGAAAATTATGATTCCCATTGCCCGGGTTACCCCCGCTACAGGATGCCTGAACGATTGTATCTGGTGCGCTGACTTCTGGAAAAAGGATATAACCTGGCAGAATACCTCCCGTTTTCAGGAGGAGGTTCAACTATTGCGGGAGGAAAGGGGCAGCCGCTATTTTTACCTGGGGACCCATGACTTTTTTCATGATATCCCTGCTGCTCTGGAAGTGGCCCGGGTCCTGGGAGAAATGGATGGGGAAATTGCCTGGGAAGCCCAGACCCGGGTTAACCCGGGAGTAACCCGGGAAAATCTCAGGGAACTGGCGAAGCAGGGCTGCCGATGTTTGCACCTGGGAGTGGAAAGCGGCAGCCAGGAGCTTCTCAACACAATGGGGAAAAATATTAAGCTGGAAGAGGCCCGGAAGTTGTGCTTAATGGCCCGGGAAGAGGGTATTCATACTCATACCTATTGGATTATTGGGGTGCCCGAAGAAAGCAGGGATACAGCTCGCGCCACCATTGCTACCATGAAGCTCTGGCTGCAGGAAGGGGTTTCTTCCTCTGCAGAAATAAATTTGCTGGTGGGCTATCCCGGGACCCCATTTTATGAGAATCCCTCTCAATACGGGGTGACCTGGCAATCGCCGAATTATTCCACCTATGATGGGCGGAGTATTCCCACCTTTGCTACCAGCAAACTGACCACCCGGGACCTGGAGTACCTTTTTCAACTGGCCCTGGATGAATACTGTTCTGTTATGAGTTTTAGGATGGGCAGTCGGGAAGGAGTTTTAAAAAGGCTGGACCGTCGTTTCCCCAGCTTTAACCCTGCAGTTATGGAAGCTGCTTTCTAGCAGTTGGGGCAGGCAGGGCAAAGAGGCGAGAAATGGAGGAAAAAAAAGGACAAAAAGTTAGGAGGGAAAAAATGAAAGAAAAGAAGATGGAAGGGGAAAAGACCTGTTTTCATTGCAATTCTTTTTTCCCCGAAGAAGGATCAGATTATGGGGCCTGCCTGGAGGAAGAGGAATTTGAACCTTTTATCGAGGAAATATTGGAAAATGCCGGTTTTGAATGTTGTTGGGAGCTATACCTGGAAAAAAGAATGCCTCTAAGTCATCCCATATGTTCTGAGTTTTCTCCTGCCCGATTTTATGAATTGGAAGACCTTGATGAATCTATTGCGGAAGCTCTCTGGGATTCTATTCAGGGAGCTTCGATGGAGGGGGTTGTTAAAGAACTGCACAGTTCAGACCGGGAAAAAGCAGAAAAGGCCTTAATAACCTTAATCAATTATGCTCGGGGACAAAATGATGAAGCCTTTTGTGCCCTGCGCGATTACTATCGGGAATTGCCGGAGGCAGAAAGCCTGGAGCAGGTTCATACCCGGGTAAAAATTGTCGAGGTGCTGAAAGAAAGAATGGATGAGGAGACGGTGCAGGCCCTGATAGCCGAATTAAAAAGAACACCCTCCAATAATACCAGCAGACAGCTGTACACCTTAATTCTGGAGGAACTGGAAAGGGCTCCCCTGGATCTGATTTATGTGCCCCTGACCCGACTGTTAGAAGAAAGGAATTATAGCTACAGGATGAAGAAAAAGATTGAAAGAATTCTGGAGGGGCCTGAAGAATATCCCGGGTGGTTTTTTTGAGAAAAAATTGCTGAAAAAAAGTCGGATCCAGAGCTGGATCCGACTTTCGAAGCAAGCAGAAAAAGTCCCGCCTTTTCAAGCTGTTAGCTCTATTCGATTGCGCCCTTTTTCCTTGGCCTGATAGAGGGCCAGATCCGCTCGGTCAAGGAGCAGTTCGGGAGCATCTTCCTCGGAATTTGAACTGGCCAGCCCCAGGCTTATGGTAACCCAGGCATCCCCGGTTGAAGGGGGGGCTGGGATTTGCAGGGCTACAATTTTTTGCCGCAGTTTTTCAGCCACCAGCGCCCCCTTTTCCAGGGAAGTTTCCGGAAGGATTACCGCAAATTCTTCCCCGCCATAACGAGCGATTATATCCCCCGGTCGCTGCAGGCAGCTTTTCAGGGAACTGGCGATTTCCTTTAAACAATCATCTCCCCTGAGGTGGCCGAATTGATCATTAAAATTTTTGAAAAAATCAATGTCTATCAGAATCAGGGTCAGGGGGTTGGAACTGCGTTGGGCCCTTTTCAATTCCTGCAGCAGTTGCTGATCAAAATAGCGGCGGTTGAAAAGCCCGGTAAGGCCATCTTTCATACTGAGGTTATGTAAAGTGTTTTCCAGTTTATGAGCCTGATTCATCCCAAAATTGATAATGATAAAAGCAGTGAAAATACCCAGAATAACAGCCTGAATGATCCGAAGAGGGAAAAATGACGGATCTCCAGTATAAATGGGGTGCTGTATTGCTTCAGGAAGACCGGGAGCAAGGGTTATAATCCCCGCAACCTCCAGCAATGCGCTGATTGAAAAAAATAATACACCGCTAATAGCTGCGAAGAGAGAAGAAAAAAAATCAAAAAATACCCGGTAAACCACGACAGTTAATATAATGAACAGGGTGGCATGAGAGGTTAAAGAGCCCAGGGAATAGAGAAGAAGTTGATTGGTCCCCAGTTCCAGAATAATCCCCAGGTAGATCAGGCTGAAGCTAAGCTTTTTTTTGTTTTCGGGCAGCAGGTACAGAGCCAGGTTACTCAGCAGATAAAGCAGGGCCATAAAGCCCCAGGTGAGAATGATCCTATCCATTACTTCCGGGGCATGGGCCTGGGTTTTCATCGTCAAGAGGGAATGGAGGGTAAAAAGAAAAAGGGTGGGGATTATTAGAAAAAGGCGGACCAGGGCCACAACCCTCAGTTTTCGGAATTCAACCGGAAATGATCCCAGGGGAATAAAAAATTCCTGTAGATTTTGGACCGTCATTTCCTTCCAGGGCATTAATTCTTCCTCCATTAAAGTTTTTGAGGCCTTTGATGATTTAACTGATTTCTACGTTGAATAATAAAACCCTGCGGCAAAACCCCAAAATTACCGGAAAAAAACCCGGGCCAAAGACAGCAGGGGTTAAAAAACGGAGGTCTTTTGCCGATAATTGTTTATAATAGACATTAATTGTCGGCAAAAAACAGGCAAAAAAATTCCTGTCCCGACTAAAAACCCCACCGGGCCAGAAGCTATGTAACTGCTACAGCAGCAGGTTCCTGAGTTCCAGGGGATGAACTACTCCATCCAGGTTTTACAGGAGGGGACAGTTTCCTGCGATTATTTTTCACCTACAGGCAGTCCTTTTAACCTGGAAAAAAATAAAAATTGGGATCATTTCCAATTGCGGATTGGGCCCCCATCCGTTCCGATAAAGGAGAAATAAAAGGAATGGAAATGGTTTTTCGGGAGGTTATCCGTGAATATCAACTGCAGCAAGAAGCAAGCAAAAATGAAGGAAGACTGCAAACAGTCATTTTTCCACCCCCACAATTGTTTATTCATAAATTTTGACTAAAGATCAGCCCCAAATCACCTGCCCCGGAAGGAAGGTTTTTTACCAGCCTCTCGATAATGAGTTTTATTTGTAAAAAAAAAAGCAAAGGGAAAAATGGTTGGTTATAGAAATAATTTATACTGGAAACAACATATATATGATCCGAAACCAGTTGAAAAAAACGCATCAAATCAGCCCGTTCCCAATGGTTTCTTAATTTTTTATCGGGGTTAATTTACTGGGAACCTAGAACTTTTTTGTCCATATTGCTGGGAGGTAGAAGGCTAGATTTTGTTGCTGGAAAGGGGGGAGCTTAATGCCCGAGAATAACAATCTTAATCAGGTTCTGGCCAGAGAGGGGCCGGATGGCCTGGCCTTAATAGAAAAAACGGGAGGGAATAGTTCCGATCCCCCTGACTATATTTTCCGGGAAATCAACCCGGCCCTGGAAAGGCTTACTGGTTTTTCCCGGGAACATTTAATCGGGCAAAAAGCATCCCGGATTGAACTCCCCCTCTGCGGGGAAAAATTAACATGGGATTTTTTTCTGAAGGAACTGGAGAATAATGGGGAAAATGCCTCTCCTGTGGAGTTTTTTACTTCCAGCAATCAATGGTTGCAGATGGATGTTCTTGCGGTAAAAAAGGATTTCATGACTGTTATTCTTCGGGATATTACGGAATTTAAAGAAAAGGAACTGGCCCTGGAAAAAAAAGCAAAGAAATATCAATCCCTGGTAGAAAATTCTAATGATGCCCTTTATATTCATGATTTTGATGGGAATATTCTGGAGGTTAATGAAAATGCCTGCCGGCACTTGAAGTATTCCCGGGAGGAAATGCTGGAGAAAAATCTTAGAGATATAAATAGTGAAGAGGAAAATCAAAAAATGCCCCGGCGATTAAAAACTCTGCAAAAAGAGGGCCGGATTCAGTTCACCGGGGATTTTTGCTGTAAAGATGGATCCTTAATCAGTGGGGAGGTCAGCTCCCGGGTGGTCTCCTATAACGACAGGGGGACCATTCAGTCTCTGGCCCGGGATATTACTCAACGGCGGGAAAATGAACGGGCTATTATGGAAAAAAGCCACATTATCCAGAGGTTAAATGAGGCCATTGTGGCCCAGGCTGGAGCGGGGGATTATGAGGACCTCATCGACCTGATTTTAACCCAGCTTCAGGGCCACACCGGAGCTGTCCTGGCCGCCTTCAGCGAGTACAGCCCCGAAAAAAAGGCCCTGATTTCCCGCAATATCAAAACCGACCATAAACTCCTGGAAATGGTGAAAAAAATAGGGGGCCCCAAAATATTGAATGTGGAAACCCCGGTGGGGCCCGATTTGTATAAAGAAATAGTGTCTTCGGTTGTAGGATGTCGCCCCACCCTTACGGCTGCGACTCAGGGAGCAATTCCCGAGAGCATATCAACGGCAATACAGAAAATAACCGGGATCCGACAAATGGTGGGTCTGGCTCACCTGGAAAATGAGGAGCTTTATGGGGTGTCCATCCTGGGCCTGAAAGAGCAGAACCCGGAACTATCAACAGAATTTTTGGAATCCTATGCCCATATTTCGGCTATTTCCCTGCGGCGGAAGAAGGCAGAGGCCAGGCTGCGGGACAATGAAAAAAAATATCGGTCTCTGATTGAAAATCTGAATGAAGTTGTTTACCGGGTCGATCTGGAGGGAAGAATAGAATACTTATCACCCAATATAGAAGCCATAACCGGTTATTCTTTCCAGGAATTAAAGGGGAGAAAGTTTATTGATTTAATCCCTCCCGGGGATGGAACCAGGAGAAAAAGGGTGTGTTCCCGGGTTTTAGAGGGAACCAATGAGCCGGTGCAGTTCCCTTTTTTAAAAAAAGACGGCAGTTTACACTGGGTAAAGACCCGGGCTCAGAAAAGGGAAGAGGAGGGCCGAGTTGTTGGGGCCCAGGGGGTTTTAACTGATATTACCAATATAAAGAAAAGGGATAAAAAAATCCAGGAGCAAAAAAGTAAAGTTGAAGCCCTGAATCTCTTTGCCCGGAGCCTGATGCATCTGCAAACCGAGCAGGAAATATATGAAGCAACAGTGGAGGCAGCCCGCAGTATTCTCAACTTCAGCTATGCTTTCGTGGGAATTAAAGAAGGGGATAGAATTGTTTATAGGGCTACCTCTCTGCAGGAGGATATCAAATCATATCCTCTGAATAGAGGGATAATTGGCAAGACTCTAAGGACTGGAAAATCTTTTGTTGCTGATGATATTCAGAATCATCCCGAGGCCAGTCCCCGCAAAAAGAGCTATAGAAGCGGATTAAGTGTGCCCCTGGGTAATATCGGCGTATTCCAGGCCTGTTCCGATCAGTTAGCAGCCTTCGATGATGAAGACCTGCACATGGTGGAATTGATGATTGGTCATTCCCTGGAGGCGTTGCAGCGGGTGCAAAGTCAGCAGGAACTGCAGGCCAGCGAAGAGCGCAATCGGGCCCTGGTGGAGGCCCTTCCCGATTTAATGTTTTTGTTTGATAAAGAAGGGCGAACAATTGATTATAAGGCGGGGCAGGAAGGAAGGCTTCTGGTTCCACCCTCTTCCTTTCTCCACCAACCGCTGCACAAAGCCCTGCCTCCCGAACTGGCTGAACTAACTGGAGAAAAACTGGAGCAGGCTTTTCAAACCGGGGAATTGCAGACCTATGAATATCAGCTAAATATTAAGGGTGAAATCCGGGAATTTGAAAGCCGAATGCTCCCCTGTGGAGAGGATAAGGCCCTGGCAATTGTCCGGGATATTACCGATAACAAAAAGAGGGAAAAAGAACTGGCAGAAAGTGAAGCCCGAGCCAGAAAACAGCGCCAGGCCCTGGGTCAGCTGGTTCTGGAAGATGAAATTGTCAGGGGAGACGTGGAGGGTGCCCTGCAGAAAATCACCCGGATTTTAACCGATACCCTGGCAGTGGAAAGGGCTGGAATCTGGGTTCCCGGCGAAAAGTCAGGCCAACTGCGCTGCCTGGCCCTCTATGAAGCCAGTAGTGGGCAATTTTACAGGGGAGAAACCAGACCCGCTGAGAGTGTGCCCGGCTACCTGGAGGCGATTTTAAAAGATAGCAGTGTTTTATCAGGAGACCAAAAAGATGATGGTGGGCAGGATTTGCTGAAAGAAATATACCTCAAGCCCCTGGGACTTACCGCCATGATGGACGGGGAGGTAATTGAAGATAAGTTGACCGGGATTATTTGCCTGGAAAATAAAGGAGAACCCCGGCGGTGGCATCCTGACGAAGAGGCTTTTGTTTCTACTATTGCTTCTTTAATAGCCCAGGTATTCCTTAACGATGATCGGAAAAAGGCCTATGAAGCCCTGCGGGCCAGCGAAGAACGATTAAAATCGATAATTACAGTTTCCAATACCGGGGCCTGGGAATACCATTATGATCTGGATTATCTGTGGTGCAGCCCGGAATACTTCTCCATGCTGGGCCATGATCCCGAAGATTTCCCCATGGAGCGCTGTTCCAATTTGCAAAAAACCTGGCTGGACTTTATTCATCCAGATGATCGAAAAAGGGCTGCAGAAAAGTTTGCCAGCTACCTGGAGAACCCGGAGGGTATGTATGAAAACTATTTCCGCCTGAAGCACAAAAAAGGCAATTGGGTCTGGGTCTGGTCCAGGGGACAGACTCTCCGTGATCAGGAGGGCAATCCCACCAATCTGACGGTGGGTACCCATATAGATATAACGGAAAGCAAAGAAGCAGAAGAAAAACTCCGCTATATGAGTTTTCATGATAGCCTGACCGACACCTATAACCGGGCTTTTTTAGAGGAAGAAATGAGAAGGCTTGATACCGAGAGACAGCTCCCTATCAGTATTATTATGGCCGATGTCAATGGGTTAAAACTGGTTAATGATACGTATGGTCATTCCCAGGGGGATGAAATGCTAAAATTAACCACCCGGACTCTAAAAAAGTGCTGCCGGGAAGAAGATATTATTGCTCGCTGGGGGGGCGATGAGTTCGTAATCCTCCTGCCTTTAACCAGCCTGGAGAAAACCCAAAAGATCTGCAAAAGGATTATTTCTGTCTGCTCCCGGGAGTATGTGGGAGATATTCCCCTTTCCATATCCCTGGGGGTAGGAAGTAAAGAAAGGAAAAGCAAAGATCTATATGAAGTTTTGAAGGAAGCCGAGGACAGCATGTACAAGCACAAGCTGACCATAAGCCGTAGTGCTCGTAATGCGGCCCTGGATGCCCTATTGAAAACCCTGGCGGCCAAGAGTTTTGAAACAGAAATCCATACCCGGCGAATGCAGGAAATTGCCCATAAGATTGGCTTGAAATTGGGCCTGGCCGAAAGCGAACTGAGCCGCCTCAGCCTCCTGATTACCCTGCACGATATTGGGAAAATTAATATTTCGGAAGAAATATTGACCAAGGAGGGGCCCCTGAACTCCGCCGAATGGGAAATTATGAAAAGACATCCAGCCAGCGGTTATCGCATTGCTCAGGCCATGCCCGAGTTTGCTCATGTAGCCCAGGATATTCTGGCTCATCACGAAAAATGGGATGGCTCTGGTTATCCCCGGGGACTGGAGGGTCGGGACATTCCCCTCCTGGCCAGGATAACGGCAATTGCTGATGCTTATGAAGTAATGAGCAACGGCCGCCCCTATAAAGAGCCCCTGAGTCGGGGAGAAATTATTAATGAGTTTAAAAACTGCTCAGGAGGGCAGTTTGACCCCAAACTGGTTGAAATTTTCCTGGGAGTTATGGAAGAAGATAGAGAACGGACAGGCAGTCCTGACCCGGGTAAAAAATAGCAATTAATGCCCGGTAGAGGTTGATGGATATAATAGAGGAACTGGATCCAGATTACAGGGAGGTTAACCCGATGTCATCCTCAGTGCAGAAGTATAATTTCTTCTTGGAGAATTTCCCCGATGCATTTGCTTACCATGAAGTGGTCTGGGATCAAAAGGGGCAGCCCGTGGATTATATTTTCCGCCAGGTTAACGCTGCTTTCGAAGAGATGACTGGCCTGGCCCGGGACCGGATTATCGGCAAAAAAGTCACCCGAGGTCCTGCCGGAAATTTTAAATTCCAGTTTTGACTGGATCGCTGTGTATGGCGACATTAGCCGGGAAAAGAAATGTGCCAGTTTTGAGGAGTATTCCGAGCCCCTGAACAGCTGGTTCCAGGTTACTGCTTTTAGCGAAGAAGAGGGTTTTTTTGCCACCATTTTTCGGGATATTTCCCAGAAAAAAATAACGGAAGAGAAGCTGAAAAAAAGCGAAGAAAAATTTCGGGCCCTGGTGGAACAATCTGCAGAAATGTTTTTTGTTCACGATCAGGATGGAAAAATCGTGGAAATCAATGAGGAAGTCGTCCGAAAAACCGGTTATTCCCGCCAGGAATTGCTGCAGATGAATGTATTTGATCTGCATCCGGAGCCGGTTGATCGGGAAGGAATCCTTTCCCAGTGGTCCCGATGGGAACCCGGTGGGAAGGCCCACCTGTTTGAGCAGGATCATATTAATGCTGATGGCAGCATCATGCCCGTCGAGGTTTCCACCCGCAAGGTAGCCTTTGGAGGCCAGCATTATATCCTGGCCCTGATCCGGGATATAACGGAAAGAAAAGAAGTAGAAGAAAAGCTGCGCAACAGCCGGGAAAATTTGAGGATAACCC
>SL_5KL_010_SEDDRAFT_10000433_pt1 | contig 26541 bp, 22 predicted proteins | sample SodLakKL_010_SED_FD_9118 | JGI IMG/M metagenome (IMG submission 9118) | reverse complement strand
GGTGGTTGGCGGTGGATGCCGGACCCGGAGGCAGCGGCTGGGACGCCGGGTCGGGGCGGGTGGCCCCCCACCTCCGGCGAGCCGGGGCGCGNCGACTCGAAGCNCTCATCCTCACCCATCCCCATGGGGATCATGTGGGCGGGGCGCCGGGACTCCTCCGAGCCATCCCCGTTCGGGGAATCCTGGATCCGTCCGTGCCACTTCCTTCCGAGCCTTGGCGTGAAGTGCTGGAGTTGGGCCGGGAGCGGGGGGTGTGGTGGTGGCGGGCCGAGCCCGGCCTGACCATGGAGATGGACGGGGTTCGCTTTACTCTCCTCCACCCCAGGTACCAGGAGCTGTCCCGGCGGGAAGTGGCGGACTGGAACGACCTCTCCCTGGTAATCCTGGTGGAGTACGGGGAGGCGTCCATTCTTCTGACCGGCGACGCCTATACCTGGGTGGAAGAGGCCATCGTGGACCAACTCCCGCGGCGCCTGAACGTCCTCAAGGTGGGGCACCACGGGAGTCGAACCTCCACCGGCACCCGCCTCCTGGAGGCAACCCGACCGGAGGTAGCGCTGATCCCCGTGGGATGGGCCAACCGCTTCGGCCACCCCCATGGAGAGGTTCTGGAGCGACTCCAGGCTGCCGGTACGGCGGTCTATCGTACGGATCTGGACGGGAGTGTGAAGGTCCTGATGTTCTCTGACGGTCGGGTTCAGGTTCAGGGGGAGGGGTGAGGGGGACGGACCCCGCCGCTCCCCCCCTCTGGCGCAACCCTGTGTCATTCCTTACCCTCGGAGCGGCATCCCGTGTTCGCTTTCCCCGGGTCCTGTCCATGGAGGATGCCCTGGACGGTGCTCCGGGCGGCCACCCTTCCTCCCACCCAACCACGGATTCGCACCCCCATGGAAGGCACCTCCATCGTCACCATCGAACGGCATATCATCGAGGCGGAGCGGAAGTATCCGGAGGCCTCCGGAGCCTTCTCCAACATCCTTACCGATATGGCGTTGGCGGCCAAGGTGATCTCACGCCAGGTGAACATGGCCGGGTTGGTGGATATCCTGGGCCGAGTGGGGCGGAGCAATGTACAGGGCGAGGCGGTGCAGAAGCTGGACGTCTTCGCCCAGGATGTCATCTATCAGGCCATGGACCACACGGGGCACCTCTGCTGCATGGTCTCCGAGGAGCAGGAGGACCTCATGCCCATCCCGGAAGTCTTTCCGGCCGGGGACTATGTGCTCCTCTTCGATCCACTGGACGGCTCATCCAATATCGATGTGAATGTCTCCATCGGGACCATCTTCTCAATCCACCGGAAGATCTCGGGCGAGACGCGGGGGACCCTGGACGATTGTCTCCAAGTGGGGCGCAAGCAGTTGGCGGCAGGGTACGTGGTCTATGGGTCGTCCACCATGCTGGTGTACACCACTGGCCAGGGTGTGCACGGGTTCACCCTGGACCCATCCATCGGCGAGTTTCTCCTCAGCCATGAGAACATCCAGATTCCCAACCCGGCCACCCGCTACTACTCGGCGAATGAAGCCCGCTATCCACATTGGGAGCCGGCCATGCAGCGGGTGCTGGACCGGTTCAGGGCCGGGGAGGAGTGGGGTGGAGCCTTCTCGGCCCGATACATCGGTTCCCTGGTGGCGGACTTCCACCGGACCCTTCTCCGGGGTGGGATCTTCATGTATCCCGGCGACCGCTCGAACCCCAACGGGAAGCTCCGGCTCCTGTATGAGTCGTCGCCGCTGGCCTTCATCGCCGAGCAGGCCGGAGGGCGGGCCTCCACCGGGACCGAGGACATCCTGGATGTGGTGCCCACCTCGCTCCACCAGCGCACCCCCCTCTTCCTGGGATCCACCGAGTTCGTGGACGAGGCCGAGCGGATCCTGAAGCAGGGGTGAGGGTCCCTGGCACGAATTCTGGACAAAACCCAGAAATCTGAGGGCAGGAGGGCTCGGGCGCCCCATTTCGCCGCCTCATGTGGGGGGGCGGAGGGGCGCTGAGGTTGGCACCCTCCTTGCCCTGTGAGGTATGTGAAGGACGTTTCGTCGTCTCCTGCACTGGACCTCGTGTTTCGCTCCGCCTTGTTTGACCCAAGCTTTCTCCGGCTCCTCTCCCGTGGGGCCCGACTGCCCAGGTTCAGGTTTCGGATGGCGGGCGCCGGGCTGGCCCTCCTCCTGGCTGTCCTTGTAGTGGGGTGTGACGAGGGTACGGCGCCGCCGGTGGCCGGAGAGATCCGCGGCATCGTCATGATCGAAGGTTCCGCCCTGTCGGATGTGACGGTGGAGCTTCGCGGCGACGCGGCCCGGGATACGCGAACCGATGCCGGGGGGCGCTTCGTCTTTGAGGATGTCCCGGCGGGAGCCTACGTGGTATCCATCCGGGGCCAGCCGGTGGACGCGTCTTTTTCCTCCACCTCGCGCACGGCTGTGATCGGTCGGGAGGCCGGCCGGCGCACCGTTACGCTGGACTTCCTGGGCAGCTTCATCCGGACCTCCACGATCCAGGGGCGGGTCACGGCCCGGGATCGACCGCTCCAGAATGTGCTGGTGCGGGGCCTCGGGCCGGATACGGTGGAGGCCCGCACCGATGAGGACGGCCGCTACACCTTCACCGGCCTCCGCAGGGGAGCGTATCGGATGGAGGTCTCGGGCTTCCCTGCCAACGTGGTCTTCCCCGTTCCGGAGGTGGCCGTGGAGGTGGAGACGGGTGAGACCGCGGTGGCCGATTTCTCAGGTACTGTGGAGCTCAGCGCCTCTCTGGCGATCTCCGGTCTCCGCCGGATCCTCCCCGATGGAAGCACCGAGCCGGTGAACAATCTGGACTTCCGGGGCCGTGTTCAGGTCGAGGTGACGGTGGACCGGGGCGAGGACACCCCGGAGTTCGTGGAGCTCCTCCTGGGCGATGAGGTGCTGGCACGGCAGACCTTCAACCCCGATGGGAGCCCGGCCGCGCCCATGGCGGCGACGGTGGAGGCGTTGGGAGGCGGAGCCCCGACGCCGGGAGCCCCTCTGCAGCTGAACTTCCTGGTGGCCTCCGATGAATTCAACGAACAGACCGGGGCGGTGCGGTTCCGGAACGGCTCCACCACACTCCGGGCCAGGCTCGCTACCCGTGAGGGGGGGGCGGACGCCTGGCTCTCCACGATCCAGATCAACCTGACCAACCGGGACACCTTCGTCGGCGGGTTTTCGACGGCGCGGGGGCCCGTGGCCGGGTCGGAAGGTGAAACCTGGGTCGGGGGGGACATCCTGGCTCGGGTGGTACCCGTGATCTACTCCCGGGACCGGGAGTTGGCGTCTGTGGTGGTGGATATCCGTCGTGCGGGAGGGGGGCCGCTGGCTACGAAGGCGGTGGAGGGGTCCGGGCCCTACCGACCCCTCTTCGGAGCCGATGACGCGGCCGGACTCCTGGACTACCAGACGCCCCGAGGCGCCCTGGACCAGCTCTGGGTGCGGGAGGCCACCTACGCCGACGGTACTCGGGTTTCGGGCCTTCCCCGGGTTATCGCCGACAGCATCCGTATCGACAACCGTCCGCCGCCGCCGGGGGTCTTCCAGCTTCCGGAACAGGGCGTGGACGGAGCCGCTTGTTGCCTCGGTAACTGGGTCGGAGCCTCTTTCCGCTTTCCCGACGCGTACCGGAAGGCGCAGGACGAGGGAGTGGGAGGTGGCGGTGTGTCGATCCATGTGGGGCCGGCCTCCCTCCCGGATGAGGAGTTGGCCCTGCGCTCCGCCGTGACCCTGGGTGGGCAGCTGGACCCTACGGCGGGGAATACGGCGCTCCGTGCGGTGGCGGTCCACCGGGACGCCCTCCAGAACCGGAGGATCGTTCCCCTGGCCACTTCACGAGGAAACACCCTGGGTGATGGGGGACGGGCGGTGTTCGGGGTTGATCTGACGGCGCCGGAGGCGCGCTTCTCCGCCGACTCTCCCCTGGACCGGGCGCTGAACCCGCCGGCGGGAGCCCGCTGGTCCCTCCGGGTCGAGGACGAGGGGAGTGGGTTCTCCGCCACTCCAGCCCGGAGTGTGGTGCGGCGCATCGCTCCTGGGATCGACGGGGAGGAGTCGTGTCCATTCCCGGCCACGGATCTCTGCGCACCCGCCCCGGACGGCCTCCATCGCCCGGTTCCGGAGAACGGCGCCGGCTATTTCCGTTTCGAGACCCGGGTGCTGGACCGGGCAGGGAACCCCTCCCTGCCTCTGACCCGGTGGATTCTCCGGGATACGGAGGCTCCCCAGGTAGAGGCGGTGGAATCTCCCGGACAGGTTGCTGCAGGCGCCCCCTTCTCCGTGGCGGCGCCGGTCCGGGATAATCTGGATCTGCGCCGCGCCCGGGTGGAGATGGCCTTTGGCGGGGCGGCTAGCGGTATACGTCTGGCGCCCGTGCCCTCCGACACCCTCGGAACTCCCTTCGCCGGGACCCCTCGAGCGACGGCCACGGCACGCTGGACCCTCCCCGGGGTGGTGGCGGTGGAGGAGGTACGCCCGTCGGATGGGGCGCCGTCCGGGATCCTCCTACCCCTGGGGCGCCTGGTGGTGGAGGTGGAAGACGCCGCCGGCCTCACGGCTGCCGGCGAGGCTGAGCTTCGACCTGCCGGCAGTCTGCCACTGGGATTCGGCGTGGGGGTCCGGGGGGCCGGGGCCGGGGTGGTGCGGTGGTCGCTCTCGGTGGAGGGGGACGAGACGGTGTGCGCGGCGCCGGATCCTGTGCGAAGCGGTGAGGGCGCACTCTGCCCCGAGGATCAGCGCACCCTTTCCGTCATGGCCACGGCGAGAGGTGAGGACGATGGGTTCTCACCGGACTTCAGCCAGGTGGTATTCTTCGCCCAGGTGGGGGATCGCCGCTTCTGGCTGGGCCAGGGGGAGGCCCTGGAAGGGCCGGAGGAGTCGTCATCGGCGCGTCGCTGGCGCCTCGAGTGGACCCCGGAGGCAGGCTTCCCCACCGGTGAGCGGGTCCGGCTCCGAGCCGTTGCCCTGGACGGAGCCGGAGCCGCTCTCCTGACGGCTGCTCTGGAGGGGGTTTCGGTGGAGGCCCCTCGCTAACAGCCCGGTGGCACCGTCTCCGTGACCAGGCCCCGCTCCATATCCACCAAGGGTGCGCTGTAGTCGCCGGAGAAGCAGGCGTCGCAGAAGGGCCCGAACTCCTCCACCACGCCCAGCATCCCTTCGAGGCTCAGGTAGCCCATGCTGTCCACCCCCAGGATCTCGCCGATCTCGGGGATGCTGTGGGATGAGCCGATGAGCTCTTCCCGGGACGGCATGTCGATGCCGTAGAAGCAGGGGAAGCGCACCGGCGGGCTTGCGATGCGCAGGTGGACCTCCCTGGCCCCGGCATTCCGGAGGAACTTGACCAGGGAGGTGGAGGTGGTCCCTCGAACCAGGGAATCATCCACCACCACCACCCGCCTGTCTTCCACCACCTCCCGCACCGGGTTGTACTTGATCCGGGCGCCGAAATCCCGGTCGGCCTGGGAGGGCTTGATGAAGGTTCGGCCCACATAGTGGTTCCGAAGCAGCCCCAGTTCGTATGGGATCCCGCTCTCTTCGGCGTAGCCCAGCGCCGAGGAGTTGGCCGAGTCCGGGACGGCGAAGACACAGTCGGCATCGGCGGGGTGCTCCCGGGCCAGCTGGCGCCCGAAGGCTCGCCGGGCACGGTCCACACTGGCGCCCCAGATGCGGGAGTCCGGTCGGGCGAAGTAGACGAGCTCGAAGACGCACGGGGCCGGCTTCGGCGCAGGAGCCAGGCTCCGGAGCCGGTGGATTTCCGATCCCTTCAGCTTCAGGACCTCCCCCGGCTTGATGTCCCGGATGTACTCGGCGTCGATGATGTCCAGAGCGCAGGTCTCCGAGGCCACCACATACCCCTTCCCCTTCCGGCCCAGTACCAGCGGGCGAAACCCCCGGGGGTCCACCGCGGCGAAGAGGGTGTTGCCCACCGAGATCACCAGGGAGAAGGCGCCCTCCAGGTGGCTGAGGGCGTCGTCGATCTGCGCCTCCACCGTATCGTGCCGTGACCGGGCGATGAGGTGGACGATGACCTCCGAGTCGGAGGTGGTCTGGAAGAGAGCCCCCTCCTCCACCAACCGGTTCCGGAGTTCCTGGCCGTTGGTGAGGTTTCCGTTGTGGGCGATGGAGAGATCGCCCTGGGCGTAGCGCACCACGATGGGTTGGGCGTTCTGCTGGCGGCTCCCCCCGGCGGTGGAGTAGCGCACGTGTCCCACCGCCGTGTCGCCCCAGAGGGCATTGAGGTCATCGGCGGAGAAGACATCGGCCACAAGCCCCAGCCCTTTTCGCACCCGGGCCGTGCCATTGGGCGTGATGGCGCAGATCCCCGCCGACTCCTGCCCTCGATGCTGCAGGGCGTAGAGCCCGAGGAACACGAGTTCGGCAGCCTGCTCAACCCCCGTTACGGCGAAGACGCCGCACTCCTCCCGAGGAAGGGCCTCCAGCGTCGAGGTGAGCACGTCCTGGGCTCCCGGACCGTGGGACCCCGGCCCGGGAGCTTCCATGCCCGGTCGTCCGGTTCCCACAACGGGGAGGGGGAGGGAGGTGCGTTTCGGCCCTTTTGTGGCCTGGGCATCATCCATCAATCTGACTCCTGGGGTCTTCGGGCTTCTCATCCCGGTCCATGTAACGGGGGAGGGCATCGTAGTACTGATGATGGGCCTGCTCCACGGGCACATTGATGACCCCGCGCGGCGCGTCGATGCGGAAGGGACCTCCCACGGTCCCAACCGTTCCAAGTACCCTGGCAGGCACCCCATGGTTGCGGCACATGCCCAGGACCTCGCTCTCATCTTCCGGTCGCACTGAGATCACCACCCGTCCGGTGGTCTCTCCGAAGAAGAGGGCGATGGGGGCAAACCGCTCATGGAGCTTCACCCGGATACCCCGGGGCGCACCGTCTCCGCCCACCGCGCTCTGGGCCAGGGCGGTGGCCAGGCCGCCCTCCGAGCAGTCGTGGGCCGATCGGAGGAGGCCTGACTCTGCCAGAGCCAGGACCCCGTGCTGGAGGCGCCGCTCCGCCACCAGGTCCACCACCGGCGGGAGGCCGGCCACGATGCGATCGTGGAAGTGGTAGAGGAACTCGGAGGCTCCGATCTCTTCCCGGTTCTCGCCCAGGAGGATGATCACGTCGCCGTCCTGCTGGAAGGTGGAGCCCACCGCCCGCTCCACATCGTCTAGGATCCCCACCATCCCGATGACCGGGGTGGGGAAGATGGCCCGGCCGTCGGTCTCATTGTAGAGCGAAACGTTACCGCCGGTGACGGGGGTCTCGAAGAGCCGGCACGCCTCGGCCATCCCCAGCACCGCCTCCCGCATCTGGTGGTAGATGTGGGGCTTCAGCGGGTTGCCGAAGTTCAGGTTGTTGGTGACGGCGGTGGGGAGGGCACCGGTACAGACCAGATTCCGGGCGGCCTCGGCTACGGCGGCCCGGGCCCCCTCCCGAGGGTCCAGATAGCAGAAGCGGCCGTTGCAATCGGTGGTGGCCGCCACTCCGCGTCCGGTGTTCCCGAGACGTATCACGCCGGCGTCGCCGCCGGGGCGGATCACCGTGGAGGTCCGAACGGTGGTGTCGAACTGGTCGTGGATCCATCGGCGGGAGCCCACATTGGGCGACGCCAACAGTTCCAGGAAGTAGTCGCTCAGGTCCCCTTCGGGCTCCAGCACCGAGGAGAGGTCCATCTCCCGGAGCCTCCTGACCTCCTCGGCTTCGGAGCCCTCCCGCTCATAGGTGGGGCAGCCCTCGGTGAGGGGGAGGGCCGGAATGTTGGCCACGAGCCGGCCGTCTTCCTCGATCCGGAAATAGCCGTCGTCGGTGACCTCACCCACCGGTTCCGCCTCCAACTCCCACTTCTCGAGGATGCGGCGGACCTCGTCCTCCTCGCCCTTCAGGGCTACCACCAGCATCCGTTCCTGGGATTCGGAGAGAAGGATCTCGTAGGGGGTCATCCCCTCTTCCCGAACCGGGACCCGGGCCGTGTCCAAGAGTACTCCGCTCCCGGCCCGGCCCGCCATCTCTGACGCCGAGGAGGTGAGACCGGCGGCGCCCATGTCCTGGATCCCCACGATGTGCCCGCTCCGGATGAGCTCCAGCGAAGCCTCCAGGAGGAGCTTCTCGGTGAAGGGGTCTCCCACCTGCACCTGGGGACGGCTGGACTCATCGGCGTCTTCCGAGAGCTCTTCCGAGGCGAAGGTGGCGCCGTGGATCCCGTCCCGTCCGGTCCGGGCGCCCACCGCCATGAGGGTGTTGCCCACCCCGGATGCCTCTCCCTTGATGAGCTCTTCGCGCTTCATGAGCCCCAGGGCCATGGCGTTCACCAGGGGGTTGCCGTCGTAGGCCTGGTCGAACTGCACCTCGCCTCCGATGTTGGGGATCCCAACGCAGTTTCCGTAGTCCCCGATCCCCTTGACCACGCCGCTGAAGAGGTAGCGGTTGCGCCCGGACGCCAGGTCACCAAAGCGGAGCGAGTCCAGTACGGCGATGGGCCGGGCCCCCATGGTGAAGATGTCCCGGAGGATTCCGCCTACCCCGGTGGCCGCTCCCTGATAGGGCTCCACGGCGGAGGGGTGGTTGTGGGATTCGATCTTGAAGGCCAGGGCCAGCCCCTCGCCCACATCGATGACCCCGGCATTCTCCCCAGGACCCTGGATCACCCAGGGGGCCTCGGTGGGTAGGAGGCGGAGGAGGCGCTTGGAGTTCTTGTATCCGCAGTGCTCGGACCACATGGCCGAAAAGACGCCCAACTCCGTGAAGGTGGGCTCCCGGCCCATGATCCGGAGAATGCGCTCATACTCCTCCTGCGAGATTCCGTGATCGGCCACCAGTTCGGGGGTGATCTCCGGGTCGCCAGGGCGGGGCTCCGGGCGCTGGGCGGACGATTCTCTTTCTGGGGTTCCGGTTCCCGGCGTGCGGGCGTTCGTCACGGGGTGGCTCCGGCGCTGAGGTGGTTGACCAGGGACTGGAAGAGGCCGAGTCCGTCGGTGGAGCCCAGGAGCTCCTCAACGGCCCGCTCCGGGTGGGGCATCATGCCCAGCACATTCCGGGCCTCGTTGACGATCCCGGCGATGTGGTGGGCCGACCCGTTGGGGTTAGCCTCCGGTGCCAGACCAGCGTCGGGGGTGCAGTATCGGAAGACAATGCGGTCATCGCCCTCCAGTTCGGCCAGCACCTCCGGGGGCGCGTGATAGTTCCCCTCGCCGTGGGCGATGGGAATCCGGAGGACCTGTCCCTTCCGGTAGTGGGAGGTGAAGGGGGTCGCCGTGGTCTCGACCCTGATATGGACCGGATAGCTCTGGAAGCGGAGAGACTCGTTTCGCAGCAGCGCCCCCGGGAGGAGCCCCGATTCACAGAGCACCTGGAATCCGTTGCAGATCCCCACCACCGGACCGCCGTCCAGGGCGAAGGCCTTCACCGCCTCCATGATGGGCGAGAAGCGGGCGATAGCGCCGGCGCGCAGGTAGTCGCCGTAGGAGAACCCGCCGGGGAGCAGGACGGCGTCCACTCCACCCAGATCCGTATCCCGGTGCCAGCGGAACTCAGGCTCCACACCATCCAGGAGCTTCAATGCCCGATAGCAATCGTGGTCGCAGTTCGACCCGGGGAAGGTGATGACGGCGATTCTCATTCCGCCTCCACCGGGGCCAGTTCGGATACTTCGATCAGGAAGTCTTCCGTCACAGGGTTGGCCAGGAGCTTCCGACACATCTCCTCGGTCCGGGCCCGAGCGGCGGCGGCGTCATCGGCCTCCAGCTCCAGGACCAGAAGCTTCCCCACCCGAACCGAATCCACGCCTTCGTAGCCCAGGGAGTCCAGGGCATGCTGTACGGCCTTCCCCTGGGGGTCGAGGAGTCCGGGGCGGGGGGTGACACGAACTTCCACCTTGAATCGACTCAATGGTCTGTCTCCGGGGTGTCGTCCCGCTTGCGGGACTCAGGGTACTTGCTGGGGGCGATCTGCGTATAGTCCAGCGACCGGACCTCGGCGCCGGAGTCATCTTCCCGGGGTTCGTCCAGGAGGGGGTCCTTCTCCGGAAGGCGTTCCAGGAGGCCGAGCCCCACGGCGCGGGATACACCCCAGAGGGTGTAGAGGCTCAGGAAGGGGAAGAGGAAGTACTCGGGGATGGTCAGGGCCGCGGCGGCGCACCCCAGGAGGATCACGCTCCCCACCCCGGCACGTGCGGTCCGGAACGAGATCTTCGGGACCAGGGGGTATGGAACGTGGCTCATCATGAGGAGAGCCAGGGCGATGAGGATGATCCCCATGGTCTGGGGAGTAGGCAGCCCCCCGGTGATCTCCACCACGGCGGGGGCGGTAAAGAAGGGGTAGACCGTTGCCACGATCATCCCCCCCGTGGGGGAGGGGAGGCCCAGGAAGGTGCTCTTGGCCTCGCCTCCCTGCTCAACGTTGAAGCGGGCCAGGCGCACCACCACCGCCGTGACATAGAGGAAGGAGAGGACCCAGCTCCACGGGTCGTCGGCAAAGAAGAGGTAATAGGCCAGAAGACCCGGGGCGACGCCGAAGGAGATGGCGTCCACCAGGGAGTCCAACTCGGCACCGAAACGGGACCCGGTGGCGGTGAAGCGGGCGATGCGGCCGTCCAGCATGTCCAGGACGGCGGCGAAGACGATGCACCAGGCAGCCCACTGGAAGTCTCCCCTGGAGGCGGCCACCATGGCGTAGACGCCGAAGAAGAGGTTGCCCAGGGTGAAGGCGGATGGGAGGATGATGATCCCCCGCTGCAGTCCGGGCCTCCTGCTCTCCTTCCGGTTCACGCTACCTCGCCGGGCTCCGAGGAGAATGAGGGGGGCGTGAAGTCGTCCAGATCCGTCCCGGTCAGACGCCGGAAGATGTCCAGGTAGCGCTCGGTGGTGGCTTTCACAACCGCTTCCGGGAGGGGCGGAGGTGGGGGCTGCCGATCCCACCCTTCCACCGATGCCAGGAAATCCCGCACCGGTTGCTTGTCCAGCGAGGGCGGCGCCGAGCCCACCCGGTGACCCTCCTGCGGCCAGTAGCGGGACGAGTCCGGCGTCAGTACTTCGTCAATGAGGAGGAGGCGGCCGCCGCCGTCGATCCCGAACTCGAACTTGGTGTCGGCCAGGATCAATCCGCGTTCGCCGGCGGTGGCGGCGCCCACGGCATAGATGTCCAGGGAGAGCCGGCGCAGTGCTTCGGCCCGGTCGGCTCCCACCGCCCGGACAACCTGGTGGAAGGTGATGTTCTCGTCGTGGCCCTCCACCGCCTTGGTGGCCGGGCTGAAGAGTGGGGCGGGCAGCTGCTGGCTCTCCTCCAGACCCCCTGGAAGCGGCTCTCCCGCCAGCGTCCCCGATTCCCGGTACTCCTTCCAGGCCGATCCGGCCAGATATCCTCGCACCACGCACTCCACCGGCAGAGGAGTGGTGCGCCGGACCAGGAGTGCGCGCCGGGCCCACCCGGCGGGATCCACGTCCTCGGCGAGTCGGGGGGCATACCGCAGGATCTCATCCGGGTCCGCAGACACTGCGTGGTGCGCCACTCCGGCGCCCTCCAGCCGCTTCAGCCACCATGCGGTGATGAGGGTCAGGACCTCCCCCTTCCGGGGTACCGGCTCGGGCCAGGACCTCCCCCTTCCGGGGTACCGGCTCGGCCATCACCACATCGAAGGCCGAGACACGGTCGGAGGCCACCATGAGGAGGAGGTCCGGGGAGACCTCATACATCTCCCGGACCTTCCCTCGATTGAGAAGGGGAAGGGGGAGCGTTGAACGACGCAGGGCGCGGGTCGGGGAGTCGGCCATGGGCGACCTCAGACCCGGATGTCCGGGGATGCGGCGGCCTCGTCGGCGGAGGCTCCCAGGCGATCCAAGACCGGCTGGACCCATTCCTCCAGGAAGCGGTCCACCTGTTCCGGGGCCCGGCCCACGAAGCGTTTGGGATCCACCAGGGCCTCCAGTTCGTTGCGTGAGATCTGGAAGGCCTCATCCGCTGCCACCCGGTCCAGAAGGTCGGGGGCGTCCCCTTCCTTCATCCGCGCCGCCGCGGCCAGGGAGTGCCGGCGGATCCGTTCGTGGAGATCCTGCCGATCTCCGCCTTCGCCTGCCGCCTGCATGAGGACACTTTCCATGGCCATGAAGGGAAGGTGCTCTTCCAGATTACGCTCCACCACCCGCGGGTGAACGGTGAGGCCCGAGGCTACATTCTCGGCTAGCACCAGGGCGCCGTCCAGGGTCAGAAAGGCATCGGGGATGGAGAGCCGGCGGTTCGCCGAATCATCCAGCGTCCGCTCAAGCCACTGGGTGGCTGCCGTGTGGGCCGGATCCTGGGCCAGGGTGATGACGTGCCGGGCCAGGGCGCAGATCCGCTCCGAGCGCATGGGATTGCGCTTGTACGGCATTGCGGACGACCCAATCTGTTCCGACTCGAAGGGCTCCTCCACCTCCCGGAGGTGGGAGAGGAGCCGAAGGTCGGTGCCGAACTTGGAGAGGGAGGAGGCGATTCCGGCCAGGGTGGCCAGGATGGCCTGATCCACCTTCCTGGAGTAGGTCTGCCCCGTGACCCCGTAGCCCTCCCGGAAGCCCAGGCTCTCCGCCACCCGCCGGTTCAACTCATCCACCTTCCCATGATCTCCACCGAAGAGCTGGAGGAAGGAGGCCTGGGTCCCGGTGGTGCCCCGGACCCCCCGGAAGCGCAGCGACTTGAGGCGGAAAGCCACCTCCTCCAAATCCAGCATGAGATCCTGGATCCAGAGGGTGGCTCGCTTTCCCACAGTAGTGGGCTGGGCGGGCTGGAAGTGGGTGTAGCCCAGGGTGGGGAGGGCGCGGTGGGTGCGGGCGAAGTCGGCCAGAGCCCGGACCGTGCGGACGATGCGGGCCTGGATCAACTCCAGCGCCTCCCGGTGGAGGATGAGGTCGGTGTTGTCCCCGATGAAGGCCGAGGTAGCGCCCAGGTGGATGATCCCCCGGGCAGAGGGCGCGTCGTCGCCGAAGAGGTGGACGTGGGCCATGACGTCGTGACGGAAGCGCCGCTCGTACTCTGCGGCCCGGTCCAGATCCAGGGTATCCAGCGCCGCCCTCATCTCGTCAAGCGCCGACTGGGGGATGGCGAGGTCCAGATCCTTCTGGGCTTCCGCCAGGGCCAGCCAGAGGCGCCGCCAGGTCCCGAACCGGTGACCGGGCGAGAAGAGTCGCTGCATCTCCCGGGAGGCGTACCGGTCCGCCAGGGGGTGGGCGTACCGGTCCAGCTCCTGGCGGGCGGCGGTGTCGGTGTCGGTCATTCGGGTTGGGGGCTGGTGAAGGGAGAAGGAAGTGATCCGTGGCGCTCAGCGCCCGAGAACGAAGGTGGTGGAGCCGAATCCACGGTTACGCTCGTAGATGAGTTGTACCCGGGAGCGGGCCGGAACTCTGGATAGAACGTCGGCCAACTCCTCAGCACTCTCAACCCGTTGGCGATTGATTCCCACGATGACGTCGCCCGGTCGGAGGCCCAGGATGCGTTGGAGTTCATCGGAGATCCCCGTGACCAGCGCGCCGGCTTCACTCCCCACGCCCCGCTCGTCGCGAGCCGCCGGTGTGAGGGTCACCACCTCCAGGTCCCGAAGTACCGTGACCCGTTCAGCGGGGAGGGAGGGGAATTCCTCCGCGACGATCCGGTCCGGGCGGGCCCGGTCATCGACCTGGATGTCGATGGCGTCGCCGGCCCGGAGGTCCAGGAGTAGGGCCTCGAAGTCCAGCGGCGACACCAGACGGCGGTCATTGGCGGCCACCATCCGCTGCCCTACCCGAAATCCGGCCCGGGCCGCCGGGGATCCCTCGCTCACTCGACTCACCCGCACGCCCCGGGTGCGACCGAACTCATCGGCCTCCTCCGGCTCCACATCCAGCCCGACCCAGGCGCGCCGGACCTCACCGTGGTCCAGGAGGTCCTCGGCGATGCGCAGCACCCGCTCGATGGGGATGGCGAACCCGATCCCCTCACTTCCTCCCCCTCGGGAGAAGATGGAGGCGTTCATCCCCACCACCTCACCCAGGGCGTTCACAAGCGGACCCCCGGAATTCCCCGGGTTGATGGCGGCGTCGGTCTGGATCATCCCCAGGTAGAAGCCCCGGTCTTCCCGGGACGGCACCACGTGACGCCCCAACGCTGAAATCACTCCCACAGTGGCAGTGGGCTCAGGGTTTGAGATGAGGTTGCCGAAGGGGTTGCCGAAGGCCACCACCCACTCCCCGATACGCAGATCGTGGGTGGAGCCCAGGGGCGCCACCGGGAGGCCCGGTAGGTCGGCCCGGAGCACGGCGATGTCGGTGGCCTCGTCCGTCCCCACCAGGGTGGCAGGGGCGTCCCGGCCATCGGGGAGGGTCACCAGGATGCGTTCGGCCCCCCGGACCACATGGTCATTGGTGAGGATGATCCCACTGGGGTCCACCACGAAGCCCGACCCCAGCGACGGGACCCGCTGGGCCTGGGTCCGACCCTGCGGCGGGCCGAAGAAGCCCCCGAAGAAGTCATCGAAGGGGTCCCGGACCCGGATCTGTCGGGTCCGGATCACATTGACCGTCACCACCGCCGGCGAGACCCGCTCGGCGGCCCGCACGATGGCCGTCTCCCGGGACCGTTCCACCTCGCTGCCCACCTGGTGGCGGGCGGCGCCGGGCTCGGAAGCGTTCCAGTTCCGAACCGCCTCCCCGGCAGACGCCCCGTGCCCGTCCAGGAGGTCCTGCTCCGCGAGGAGGGCGTGCTCGGCGGGGAGGGCGTCATCCGGGGCCTCCCGGGCGCCTCCGTCAGGGAGGCAGCCGGCCAGGAGCAGGAGCGCCAGGGCCGGGAGGGCCGCGCGGGGTACCGGGAGCACGGTCATGGGGTGCGGTGGGATCGGGGGCGAGGGTGACGGATGGGTTCAGATCTCGCCGCCGCTTGCCTTCCAGTCGGCCAGGAAGGCGTCGAGACCCTTGTCTGTCAGGGGGTGCTTAAGGAGTTGGTGCAGCACCTTGGGCGGGAGGGTGCCACAGTCGGCTCCCACCAGCATGGCCTGGAGCACGTGCTGGGGGTGGCGGAGGGAGGCGGCCAGCACCTCGGTATCGAAGCCGTAGATGTCATAGATCTCCCGGATCTCGGCCACCAGCTCCATACCGTCGTGCCCCACGTCATCGAGACGGCCCACGAAGGGCGAGATGTAGGTGGCGCCGGCCTTGGCGGCGAGGGCGGCCTGAACGGCGGAGAAGCAGAGGGTGACATTCACCCGGATCCCCTCGGCTCGGAAGGTCCGGCAGGCCCGGAGCCCATCCTCGGTCAGGGGCACCTTCACCACGATGTTGTCGTGGAGGGCGGCCAGGCGGCGACCCTCGGTGAGCATGCCGTCCAGGTCCGTGGCAACCACCTCGGCGGAGACGGGACCGTCCACCGTCCGGCAGATCTCCAGGAGCACCTCGGTGGAGGACCTGTTCGCCACGGCGGTGGCAAGGAGCGACGGGTTCGTTGTGATCCCGTCGATGAGACCGGCGGAGGCGGCGCGGCGGATCTCTTCGGTGTCGGCGGTATCCAGGAAGATCTTCATTCGTTCTCCGGGGCGTTCGGTTCTCTGGGCTGGATCGTCCGTGCCGCCCCATCCGACAGAAGCCGATCCGGCGTGAGTTGTGATTCGGGGTCGAGGGGATCCCGGTCGCGGGCATCGTGAAAACAGTTCGTTTCGTACTCCACCCGGTGCAGGAAGAGCCCTTCCGGTGGAGCCGGGGGAGAGGTCCGGAGCTCCGTCTCCGGGTTCGCCAGGAGCTCCTCCAGCTCCTCCAGGGGGCGCTGCCCCCGCCCCACCTCCACCAGGGTACCCACAAGGTAACGGACCATGTGGTGGAGGTAACGGTCGGCGGTGATCCGGAACTGGATCCCGGGTCCGTCCCACGCCTCCCATCCGGCGGCGTGAACGTGGCAGCGCTCGCCGCGCTCGGGCTGACCCGCCTTGGCGAAACGGCGAAAGGACCGCTCTCCAGGAATGAGAGATGCCCCGGCGCGGAGGAGGTCCAGCGCTGGTGGCTCCTGGGATACGTCCCAGCACCAGGCACGGTGGAAGGGAGAACCGGCGCGCTGCTCGAGTCCGAGCCGGTACAGATAGGTCCGTCTACGGGCATCGAACCGAGGGTGGAAGCTGGGGGACACCCGCCAGACCCGCTCGATCCAGACCTCCCGGGGAAGGAGGGCATTGAGGGCCCTGCGAAGCCGGCGGGCGTCCCAGCGCCCTGTGGGGATGTCCACCGACGCCACCTGCCCGTCGGCGTGGACACCACGGTCGGTCCTGCCCGAGGCTACCACCGGGCGTCGGGCACCGGTGATCTTTTGGAATACGGCCTCCACCTCACCCTGGACGGTCCGCTCCCGGGCCTGCAACTGCCAGCCGTGGAAGGCGGACCCGTCATAGTGGATCCGGAGGGCGAAGCGGGTAAGATGGGACACGGAGGGTAAGGTACGGGGCCCTGTCCGGGCGTCAATGGTGGCGGTGGGGTGGGGAGGCGGGCTCGAAGGGGCGGTGGCGGAATGGCGGCAGGAAGAGGATCCTTCCCGCCGGAGGGTGGGCCGGGGACGCCAGCGATACGTTGACCCGTCGGAGCGTTGGCGTGTATGGTCCGGACCGAACACTCCACGCCTCACCGACCATTGAGCCGCTCCACCTCGTTCCCATCGCCATGACCGTGCCCAACCCCGCCGGATCCCAGCCGCCCAACGCCCCTGATTCCCGGACTGCGAACCCGTCCCCGTCGCCCGCTCCGCCTCCGGCGTCTCCCGTTCTCCCCGGGATCCTCTCCCGCATCGCCCACGGCCACATCCTCACCGTGGACGAAGCCGAGGCGGCCTTCGACCAGGTCATGGCCGGCGAGGCCAGCCCGGTGCAGATGGCGGCGCTCCTCATGGGCCTCCGGGCCCGGGGACATGCGCCCTCGGAGGTGGCCGGCGGGGNTCGCGCCCTTCGGCGGGCCATGGTTCCGGTGGCGTCGGTCCGGCAGGGTGAGTTGGTGGACACCTGTGGGACCGGTGGAGGCCAGGTCTCCACCTTCAACGTATCCACTGCCGCCGCCCTGGTGGCGGCCGGCGCCGGAGTCCCGGTGGCGAAGCACGGCAATCGTTCCTTCACCTCCCGGAGCGGAAGCGCCGACGTCCTGGAGGCGCTTGGGGTCCGGATCCAACTCTCACCTGGGGCTATGGGACAGGTGCTGGACCGGGCAGGGGTCGTCTTCATGTTCGCCCCCCTCCTCCACCCGGCCATGCGGCATGTGGGTCCGGTCCGACGGGAGCTGGCCATTCCCACCATCATGAACCTACTGGGACCCCTGACGAATCCGGCGGGGGTCCGGAGGCAGGTGGTGGGGGTGGCGGACCCGGAGCTTCTCCCCCTCCTGGGGGAAGCCCTCCGCACCCTGGAGCATGAGCGGGCGCTGGTGGTCCACGGCCGCCATGGTCTGGACGAGATCAGCCCCCTGGGCGAGACGGAGGTGGTGGAGCTCCTGGAAGGCAAGCTGGACCGGTACATCATCCGTCCCGAGGATCTGGGGCTCCCTGTGGCTGCGGCGGAGGAGATCGCCGGGGGAGAACCTGCCGAGAACGCCGCCGTCATTCGGTCGGTCCTGGAGGGCCGGAGTGTGGGCGGAGCCCGCACCTTCGTCCTCCTGAATGCGGCCGCTGCCCTCTACGTGGCCGGCCTAGTCCGGGACCTGTCGGGAGGAGTGCGGTTGGCGGCGGAATCGGTGGACAGCGGGGCGGCCCTTCGTGCCTTGGACGCTCTGGTATCGGCCTCCCGGGAGGCGGCGCCCGAGGGCTGAGGGGCGGGTCCCTCATTCCGGATCACCGCCTGCAGTCGCCACGGACCCGGGAAGGGGGGCTTCCGTGCGCCTCCCACCAGGAGGTAGCGGGAGTTCTTCCGGTTCCTCATTCCCACCATGAATGTGGTGCGCATGACTCAGTACCTCCGGATGACGCCCACGACGATCCCCTGGATGGTCAGATCATCCGGGTCCACGAAGATGGGCGAGAGGGCCTCATTGGCGGGCTGTAGGCGCACCCGGCCGTCCCGCTCCCGGTAGAGCTTCTTCACCGTAGCCGATTCGCCGCCCACCAGCGCCACCACCATCTCGCCGTCGTTGGCGGTGGGGCGGCTGTTCACGATGATGTAGTCGCCGTCCCGGATCTGCTCCTCGATCATGGAGTTTCCAACAACCCGAAGGACGTAATTCTCCCCGGTCTTCCGGAGAAGGTCCGGGGGCACCAGGATGGTCTCCGAGTCGGGTATGGCTTCGATGGGTTGCCCCGCCGCCACCTCGCCCAGAAGGGGTAGCTCCACCGCCCCCGGGAGGGCGTCGCGCCTAACCAGCTCAATGGAACGACTCTGGTTGAACGACTTCCGGATATAGCCCTTCCGCTCCAGATTGCTTACGTGTTCATGGACGGTGGCCAGGGATGTGTACCCGAACTCGCCGGCGATTTCCTCGAAGCTGGGGGCGTAACCGTGGCCTTCGATGTACTCGCTGATGAAGTCCAGGATCAGCTTCTGCCGTCGTGTCAGCGCCATGGGTAGCCCTTCCTAGAGGGTTTGGGGAGCCCGGTATCCGGGAGCGCCTGAGCCGGCGCGGGAACCGAAGGAAATCCGAACCGAACATACATCGAAACCCCTTCGCAGCGCAAGGAGTTCTTTCAACCATGTCATCACCTCCCGCAGGGCGAGCCACCGCCCTTCCGGACATTCTGGCCCGCATTGTGGAAACCAAGGAAAGGGAGGTGGAGGAGCTCCGGCCGCGGGAGGCTGACCTGCGCCACCTGGCCGGGGACGCGCCGCCTCCCCGGGACTTCCGTGGCGCCCTCCGGCCGGCCCACGGTCGGGTTGCCCTCATCGCCGAGGTGAAGCGCCGGTCTCCGGGGGCCGGGGCCATCCGACCGGACCTGGATCCGGTGGAGCAGGCCCGCGCCTACGAGGCCGGTGGCGCGGCGGCGCTCTCCATCCTCACCGACCGGGACTACTTCCAGGGCTCGCTGGACGATCTTGGCGCCGTGCGGGGGACGGTGGGGATCCCGGCCCTCCGCAAGGACTTTCTCATCGATTCGGCCCAGATCCAGGAGGCCCGGGCCGCCGGTGCGGATGCCATTCTCCTCATCGTCCGGATCCTGGACGACATCCGCCTCCGGGAACTCCGGGAAGAGGCCGAGTCACTGGGCATGGCGGCGCTGGTGGAGGTGCATGATGAAACCGAACTGGAGCGAGCCCTGTCTTCCGGCGCCGGCATCGTTGGGATCAACAACCGGGACCTGCGAACCTTCCGGACCGATCTGGCGGTGACGCGCAGACTGGCGCCCCTGGTGCCGCCCGGTGTGATTCTGGTTTCGGAGAGCGGAATGTCCGGTCCGGAGCAGGTGGCGGAGGTGGGAGCCATGGGCGCCGACGCCGTCCTGGTGGGGGAGGCCCTGGTCCGTGCCCCGGATCCCTCGGCTCTGGCTCGGGAGTTGGCCGGACAGCCACGGAGGGCGCGGGCGCAGGCAGGCGGCGACGACCAGGGTCCCCAGGCGGCCCATGGATCTTCGGCGGGAAGGGGACTCGAGACGGAGCAGGGGAGCGGAGCGTGAATCCCCCGGTCCAACCCATCGGCGCAGCTGCTCCATCCACCCCTTCCGCCCTCCGCGTGAAGATCTGCGGCCTGGTGCGGGAAGAGGACGCCCGCCTCGCCGGAACGTCGGGGGCCGATGTGGTGGGGGCGGTCCTCGTCCCTTCGTCTCCACGCTTCGTCACCCCGGAGCGTGCCGGGGATCTGGCGCTGGCGGCCGGGCTGCCCCTGGCGGTGGTGGTGGCCGGGCTATCCCCTGGGGAGGTGGTGAAGGCGGCCCGGACCGCCCGAGCTCGGATCATCCAACTCCACGACGACACCCCGCCGGAGGCGCTGGAGCGGATCCGGGCCGAGGGGGAGTGGGAACTCTGGAAGGCTGCCCGGGTCCGGAGTGGGCACGAGATGGAAGAGGCGGCCCGCCGGTACGGTAGCCTGGTGGACCTCCTCCTCCTGGACGCATGGCACCCCCGGCAGCTGGGGGGCACCGGACATCGCTTCCCCTGGTCCGAGCTGGAAGGGTGCAGGGATCGCCTGCCGAACAGCCTTCCCCTTGGGGTTGCCGGAGGGCTCGGCCCCGACTCGGTGGCCGAAGCGGTGCGGCGCCTGAACCCCGCTCTGGTGGATGTGAGTTCGGGGGTGGAGCGCGCGCCCGGGGAGAAGGATCCCGAGAAGGTGCGGAGCTTCGTCCGGCAGGCCCGCGCCTCCGCAGCCTTGGACCCGTCCACCTCTGAACCGAACACGCCGTCCCCTTGATTGAATTCCCCGTCCTCCTGGAGGGACCGGAGACACCATGACCGAGACCGCCGCTGCAGCAGCCCCCCCCGCCGCCGACGCCCGCTACCGATTCGGGACGTTTGGCGGGCGGTATGTGCCCGAGACCCTCATCGCCGCCCTCGATCAACTGGAGGAAGCGTATGAGGAGGCCCGGACCGACCCGGCCTTCCTCTCCGAGTTCGATGCCCTCCTCCGGGACTTCGTGGGCCGCCCCACCCCCCTCTTTCGGGCCCGCCGTCTGGAGGAGGTAACCGGTGCCGGACCCATCTACCTGAAGCGGGAAGACCTGAACCACACCGGCGCCCACAAGATCAACAACACCATCGGTCAGGCGCTCCTGGCGCGGCGGATGGGGAAGCAGCGGATCATCGCCGAGACGGGAGCCGGTCAGCATGGGGTGGCCACCGCCACGGCCTGCGCGCTGTTCGATCTGGAGTGCGTGGTCTATATGGGTGCCGAGGATGTGGAGCGGCAGGCGCTGAACGTCTTCCGCATGGAGCTCCTGGGCGCCGAGGTCCGTCCGGTCTCATCGGGCACCAGCACCCTCAAGGACGCCACCAATGAGGCGATCCGGGACTGGGTGACCAATGTGGAGTCCACCCACTACATCATCGGGTCGGTGGTGGGCCCGGCTCCCTTTCCCCGGATGGTGAGGGACTTCCACGCCGTCATCGGGCGGGAGACCCGGGAGCAGATCCTGGAGGTGGAAGGGCGTCTCCCGGGCTCCGTGGTGGCGTGTGTGGGAGGCGGCTCCAACGCCATGGGCATCTTCCACCCCTTCGTGGACGACGCCGAGGTCCGGCTGGTGGGGGTCGAGGCCGCCGGGGAGGGGATCGAGACGGGCCGCCACTCCGCCTCCCTCTCGGTGGGCGAGCCCGGCATCCTCCACGGCGCTCTTTCCTATCTATTGCAGGATGACGACGGCCAGGTGGCGCCGGCCCATTCGGTCTCGGCCGGGCTGGACTACCCCGGGGTGGGACCCGAGCACTCCCACCTCCGGGATACGGGGCGCGCCTGCTATGTGGCGGTGGATGACGCGGCGGCCCTCTCCGCCTTCCACAGGCTCTCGCAGCTCGAGGGGATCATTCCGGCGCTGGAGACGGCCCACGCCATCGCCTACATCCTGGCCGAGGCCAGGGCCCTTACCTCCGCCGGGCCGTGCGTCCTGAATCTGAGTGGCCGGGGCGATAAGGATGTGGCCCACGTGGCCCGGGTGGAGGGCCGGGGCTCTCTCCTCTAGCGTCAACCCCTCCCGTAGCTTCAGTCCCTCCCGGGGTCCGGACCGACATATGGTCCGGACCCCGGGATGACGCAGGAATCCAGGTCCGACCTGGCGAGTTTCGCCTGAATCGGGGCGGATGCTGGAGGAACCCTCATCGTGGACCGATACTGCGGGCGGGGGATGAGGGTCATGGGACCGGCATGCTCCTTCCCCCTGCCGTTTCGTCTGCCTGAGATTGCAGGGAACCGCCCGTGTCCACACCCTCGTCCCATTCGCCCCCACCCTCCGTTCAGTGGGAAGACCCTTCGTCCCTTCCCGTGGCGGAGGTGCGTGAATTCTTCCTGCTCCTCTCAAAAGCCCTCCGGGCCTACCAGCTCTACGACGCCGGGAATCCCGTGCGCCGGCGGTTCATGACGTCGCTGGTGGAGGCCTCCCGCCGGCTCTGGACCCACCGGGATGAGCTGCAGATCTCGGTGGAGGAAGACCGCTTCGTCTGGATGGGCGAGGAGGTCTACCGGGATGAGGCCCGAGCCACCTCCCTTTGCTTCCTGGTGTACCGGGACGGGATCCGGGAGCTGACCTTCCAGGCCGGTGTGGAGGACGAGGAGCTCGAGCCCTTCCTCCTGGCGCTTCGCCGGCTGCGGGTGGCGCGCTCGCCGGAAGACGATCTGGTCACCCTCCTGTGGGATCTGCAGTTGGAGTTCCTGCGCTACGCAGCAGTGGATCTGATTCCCGAGGGCACACTCCTTCGGGCGGAGGGCAGCCCCTCGGACCTCCCGGATCTGAGCGGCGTGGTGACCCGGGAACTGGACGCTGTCCTGGAAGCTGACCTGGAGGAGGTGGACTCAGCCGGGGAGGGCGCTCCGCCTCGGCCGCCCGCGTCCATCAACCCCGATGACTTCAATCCCACCCTCTACGCTCTGGACGAGCGCGAGCGGCTCTACGTGGAGAAGCTCTACCGGGCCGAGCAGGAGCGGGATCTGGGCACGGCGGTACTCCACGCCCTAATGGACCGACTGGAATGTCCCCTAGCCACTCCGGAGCGGCGTCTGGAGATCGTGGCGGCGTTGGGTCAGCTCCTGCCCATCTTCCTGGCCCACGGTGCCCTGCGTCAGGCGGCGCTCCTCCTGAAGGAATCGGAGATGGCGATCCGTCGCGACGTACTGGAGCCTGGGGCGCGGGCGCGACTCCGGGAGCTTCTGGAGGTCTTCTCGTCGGAAGAGTCGGTACGCGAGCTGGTGCAGGCCTTGGAGGATGGAGCCGTGGACGGAGACGACGCCTCCCTTACCCTCCTGCTCCGCCACCTCCGACCGGAGGCGCTGGGTCCCCTGTTGGCGCGCATCGAGAAGATCGCCAGGCAGGAGGTGAGGCGGCGGCTCCGGGTCTCGGTGCGGACGCTGGCGGAAGGGCAAGGGAAACGGGTGCAGTCCCTCCTCTCCGATCCGGATCCCTACGTGGTACGGGGGGCCGTCCGGCTCCTTGGGGCGATTCGTGATCGCTCCGCCGTTCCTCTGCTCATCCGGCTCCTTGAGACCGGTGGCCCCGACGAGAGGATGGCGGTATTGGAGGCGGCCCGTCGAGTTCCCACGACCCCCATGATGGAGGCGGTGGAGCAGCTCCTGGTCGACCCGGATCAGGAGTTCCGGGTGGCGGCGGCCCGGATCCTGGCGGAGGTGGGCTTCGCCCCCGCCACTCGCACACTGGCCGAGCTCCTTACGGGGAGCCTGATCCGGGAGGCGGAGCTCCCGGAGAAGCTGGCCTTCTTCGAGGCTTACGCTGATCTGGCGGGCGACGACGGCGTTCCGCTCCTGGGGCGGATCCTGAACCACCGGGGGTTCCTGGGGCGCCGGGATCCGCCCGAGTCCCGGGCATGCGCGGCGTTGGCGCTGGGGCGCATCGGCACGGTATCTGCCTTGACGGCCACGGAGCGGGCCCAGGACGATGGGGAAGCAGTGGTTCGCACGGCGGTGCGTCGGGCTCTGGATGGAGGTCGGAACGATGGTTGACTCAGGCCCGGACATTCCTCTCGTGGAGGGGGGGGATTCCCTTCAGGACGAGGGGCGCAGACTCCTGGGGGCACTGTACGGGGCCCTCAGGTCTCTGCGCTTCTACCCTCTGGACAACGATGTGGTACAGCAGTCGCTGGACGAACTCCAGGCCGGGGTGCATCTGCTCCTGGAGCGGGAAGGAGGGGTGGAGATCCGGCTCCAGGGGAACCTCTTCTTCGTCAACGACGATCGTCTCCGGCTGGATCTCCGCACCTACTCCACCTTCTCCTCGGTGGCTGAGACCCTGAGGACCCATGGGGTTGGAGAGATCCGCGTGGATCCGGGTGTTCGCAGGGCCGAGTGGGTGCCTCTCCTGAACCTCCTCCTCCGGGAGCCGGAGCCCGATCTTGCCCTGGAGCAGATTCAGGCCGGCATCAGGGCGGCCGGGGTGAAGAGCCTGCAGGTGAACGGGTTTCCGGACGACGCCCCCGAGGAGGAGGAAGAGGCGCTGTATGGAGCCCGCCAGACCTACACTCGCGGGGTGCAGGTGGCCCGGGAACTCCTGACGGATGTGCGGATGGGGCGGGCGGCGAACATCCGCAGGGTGAAGCGGGCGGTGCAGGGGATCGTGGACCAGGTGCTCTCCAACGAGAGCTCCATGGTGGCCATGACCCACCTCCGGGACTTCGATGAGTACACCTTCACCCATTCGGTGAACGTGTGCATCCTATCCGTCATCATCGGTCAGCGACTGGGCTTCGGCCGGCAGGATCTGTACGATCTGGGGCTCGGTGCCCTCTTCCACGATGTGGGGAAGATGCGGATCCCGGAGGCGACCCTGAACAAGGCGGGGAAGCTGACCCCAGGGGAGTGGGCGGCGATCCAGGAGCACCCCACCGACGGGCTTCTGGCCCTCTTCAACCTGCGGGGGTTCGCGGATCTCCCACTCCGAGCCATGCTCATGGCCTACGAGCACCACATGAAGGTGGACCTCACCGGATATCCCCGGTCCCGACGGCCGCGGGAGTTGGGGCTATACTCAAGGATCGTGGCCGTGGCCGATTCCTTCGATGCCGCCACGTCGGTCCGGAGCTACCAGTTTCGACCCTGGCCCGCCGACAAGGTCCTGCAGGAAATGCTCAGTAACCCGACCCGGGGGGTGGACACGGTGATGGTGAAGGCACTGATTTCAGCCACCGGCGTGTATCCGGTGGGGTCGCTGGTGATCCTCGACACCTTCGAGCTGGCTGTGGTGGTGCGGACCAATCCTGATCCCGCCCGGCTGCACCAGCCCGTGGTCAAGGTCATTTCGGACGAGGTGGGGACGCCCCTGCCCGAGCCCGCGATGGTCCGGTTGGATCAACTGGACCCCCGTACCGGTAACCCACGGCGCACTATCATCAAGACGGCTGATCCGCACCGGTACGGAGTGGATGTCTCCATCTACGTGACCACCTGAGCCCTGATTCCGGAACCTCCGCATGCCCTCCTCCAATCCCAACTCCTCCCCCACCGCCCCCCGCACCCTGGCCGACGCCTTCGCCGCCCGCCGCGCCCACGGGCAGGCAGCCCTCATCCCCTACATCTGCGCCGGCTTCCCCACCGCCGACGATAGCCTGGCGGTCATGGAGGCCGCTGCCGAGGCGGGAGCGGACATCGTGGAGTTGGGAGTCCCCTTCTCAGATCCCCTGGCAGACGGCCCCACCATCCAGCGAGCGACCTTCAAGGCGCTGGAGGCGGGGATGACGGTGCGGGGTGCCCTGGACATCCTGCGCCGGTTCCGGAGCCGGTATGACACCCCGGTGGTGCTTTTCACCTACCTGAACCCGGTGCATCACTTCGGCCTGGATCGGTTCGTGCGCGAGGCAGCCGAGGCCGGGGCCCAGGCCATTCTCCTCACGGACCTCCCCGCCGGCGCTGACGCCGGGCTCGAGGCCATGGTCCGGGAGGGAGGGCTGGAGCTCATCCGGCTGCTGGCCCCTACCACGGCTCGGACCCGGATTCCGGCGGTGATGGAGGGGGCCGGCGGCTTCCTGTACTACATCTCTCGGACCGGGGTCACGGGCGCCCGCACCGCTCTGCGGGAGGAGCTTGCCCGGGAGGTGGAGGCGCTCCGGGAGGAGGTGGCGCTCCCCATCGCCGTGGGCTTCGGCATCTCCACTCCGGAGCAGGCCCGCCTGGTGGCGGGCGTGGCCGATGGGGTTGTGGTGGGCAGCGCCCTGGTGGATCGCCTGGAGGAGGGAGGTGTTGAGGGCGCCGGGGCGTTCCTGGCGGAGTTGCGCGCCGGAATGGACGGGAAGGGAGAGGGCGGCTGACTTCGGTTCCAAGTACCAGGAGGGTAACGCTGAACGGGCGTCACATTTTCGGGCTCCCTTCAGCGAAACCCCACGGCCCAAAAAACCGAATCTGGATTCGGTTTTTGGGTTTACTCCGTGGGTAACGTTGAGACCCACCCTGAAAGAATCGGGGGGGGCTTCTCCCACTGCCCACCATTGAATCCGCAGGGTTGATCCCGCCGCCGCCCCTCAGTCGTCCCGGAGTCGGGCGGGGAGGTCTGGATCCGGCTCCACGAAGAGGGTCTGGACCCGCTGAGGAACCACGGCTCCCACCGCGGCCTTTCTCGGCTTGCGAACGTACTTCCGTCGGGTCCAATCCACTGGAACGCTCCCGGCGTGTCGGGCGTCTGAGTTGAGGGCCGCCAGCACAGCCGCCTCGGTAAGGTCCCGGCGGGGTGGGTTCCCGGGTTGGGACCAGCGGAGGATCACGTGGGCGCCGGGTGACTGGCGGACGTGGAGCCACACATCATCGGGGCTTGAGTGGTGGAAGGTGAGCTCGTCGTTGCGTCGGGCGCCACGACCCACTCGGATCTCCAACCCCCCGGTGCTCCGGAACCGGTGGTACGGGAGGGGCTGCTCGGCGCCGCCGCCGCCCTTCTGCCCCTGGCCGGTGCGAACGGGACCGAGCTGACGGAGGATAGTCTCGGGGTTCGCCGTGCCCTCTTCCAGTCCCGCAAGCA